>UMGF01069850.1_pt1 | contig 15164 bp, 10 predicted proteins | sample 1965181 | NCBI WGS metagenome assembly UMGF01 (sample SAMEA4836063, study PRJEB28245) | human gut metagenome | biome: gut microbiome; material: fecal sample | place: Denmark | collected 2008 | reverse complement strand
GTCTGCTGGCTTCCCATTTCCCAGAGATCCGTATGATCCAGAAGCAGGTTGTAATAAAATTCAGCGATCCGGTTATAAAATTCCTGTGTGGTCCGCAGCCATTCCGGATGTCTACACCAGAGATGCAGTCGCCAGGTTGTGATGCTGTAGCCGCTTTTTCCGGTGTTTTCTTTTTTGCCGGTTTCCGGTTCTTTCATTTTGGTTCTCCGTTTTTTGCAAAGAAAATCATTATAATATAACTTATCTAAATTATTATTTTTGTCACTTATCATTTCCATAAGCGACAAACAGGCCGGAAACCCGTATAAATGAGGACTTCCGGCCTGCTTTGACCATAATTCTGACTGCTAATAGTTCAGCTTTTCCATGCACTTCTGCTTTTGTTTTATGCTGCTGTGCACATAAATATCCATGGTGATCTTGACGGACGAATGTCCCAGAATTTCAGAAAGTGTCTTGCTGTCAAATCCCATTTCCGTACAACGGGTGGCAAAAGCATGCCGGAGAGAATGAATGTTGATACTGGGGATTTCACATTGCTGAAGGAGCTTCTGGAATTTACGCTGTATATTTCTGGGCTCCATACATTTACGATTCGTACCCGTCAGCAGGTATGAATCAGGTTCAGCAGCAATCCGCTTCATTTTTTTCAATAAAAAATCAGGGATTGGAATATCCCTGATGGATGAGACTGATTTAGGAGGACCTATCATTAAAACGGTTTTGGGTTCGTCATCAGATTCACCAGAATAATCAAGATTTTTTATCCGTGAGATCGTTCGCCTTATATGTAGCAGCTTTTTATCAAAATCAATATCTTCCCACCGGATACCGCTGAGCTCACCAACGCGGATCCCTGTATAAATACATAGCAGGATACCGATGGAAAATTCTGAGTCCTCAGCAGAGAGAACTGTGATCAGCTTTATGAGATGTTCATGAGAAATAAGCTGAAAAGGACTGGTATTTATTTTGGGATACCGAAATTCCAGCTGTGAAAGATTCAGATACCCCTGTTTTTCACCATAGCGTAAAATACTGTGGAACAGGATCAGAAGATTTTTGATGGTACGTGGCGAAAGCCCCTGCTGTTTCAGCTTTTCAGAGAAGGAATATACAGAAGCAGAAGAGATGTATTTCAACGGCATATCACCAAATTCCGGAAGGATATGTGTATCAAGAAGTGTTTCGTAGCAGGCATAGGTGCTGAGCTTTACAGCATAACGCATGGATAACATCCATTCTTCACTGAGGTTTCGAAATACATAACACTTTCCCGGAGAGTTTTGAAGATTATTCTGACATAAAATAGCCAGCTTTTTCTTTTTTACAGCCTCGTATGTACGACCATACAGATATCCGTACTGGATCCGTCCATTCTGGTCACGACATTTTTCATAGCGTGCTTCCCATCGGCCATCTTTTCTTTTTCTGATATTTTCCCCTTTTCTAGGCATAATCGTAGTCTCCTTTTCGCACTATTATAGCAAAAGTCTGACCATTTTTGTGACCACTAATAAGCGAAAAAAAGGAAAATTTGTCGTATATAAAAAAATTTAACCGAAAAAACCTGCATTTTTGGTCGAAAGTGGTGCATTTTTCGTATCTTGACAGTGACAGGGTGCAATGCTATCATTGATTAAGATTCAAAAACTATGCAATTTGAGAGAAAATCACCTGTCGCTTATGGAAATGATAAGCGACTTTTTTACCCTCAAAAAAACAACACGGCAGACATCCCTCCGGGGCTGTCTGCCGTATTTTATATCGCTTTTATATTTTTATGTAATTAAGCTTTCTGTTCCTTAAGCCTCATATCCATTAGGGTTCTGGCTCTGCCATCTCCAGGAGTCTGCACACATCTCGCGGATTCCGTTCTCTGCCTTCCAGCCAAGCTCTTTCTCAGCTTTGGTTGCATCGGAGTAGCAGGTTGCGATGTCGCCTGGGCGGCGTGGTTTGATCACATATGGGATCTTGACGCCGGTAGCTGCCTCAAAGTTCTTAACGATATCAAGAACACTGTAGCCTTTTCCGGTTCCAAGGTTGTAGATGCTTAATCCGGAATTGTCTTCCAGCTTCTTAAGAGCTTTTACATGGCCCTTGGCAAGGTCTACTACGTGGATGTAGTCACGGACACCTGTTCCATCCGGTGTATCGTAATCGTTTCCGAATACGCCAAGTTCTTTCAGCTTGCCTACTGCTACCTGTGTGATATATGGCATCAGGTTGTTCGGGATACCATTTGGATTCTCACCGATGGTTCCGCTCTTATGAGCACCGATCGGGTTGAAGTAACGAAGAAGAACTACGTTCCACTCCGGGTCTGCCTTCTGGATGTCTGTAAGGATCTGCTCCAGCATGGATTTGGTCCAGCCATATGGATTGGTACACTGTCCCTTCGGGCACTCCTCGGTGATCGGGATCATTGCCGGATCTCCGTATACGGTTGCTGAGGAAGAGAAAATAATATTTTTAACATTATGTTTTCTCATCACGTCTACAAGAGTAAGGGTTCCTGCGATATTGTTCTCATAATACTCCCACGGCTTGGCAACAGATTCACCAACTGCTTTCAGTCCTGCAAAATGAATACAGGAGTCGATCTCTTCTTTGTCAAAAACTTCATTTAATGCTTCGCGGTCCAGGATATCTGCTTTATAGAATTTCACCGGTTTGCCTGTGATCTTGGATACTCTGTCCAGAGCCTTCTCACTGGAATTGCATAAATTGTCAACTACTACAACATCATATCCTGCGCTCTGCAGCTCTACAACGGTATGACTTCCAATGTATCCTGCTCCACCTGTTACTAAAATTGCCATAGTTTTTCTCCTCCTCTATTGGATCTAACTGTTCCTGTTTATTTTAGCACTGTTCCTTTGTTTCCACAATAGCAGAAAACCAGGTTTACTACCTAATCCCAGAGTCCCTGCGGATAAAGTCCCTGATCCTTCAGATTCTGGATCGCGGCTACCACTACCGGTTTGTCCTCTTTATAGGTCACTCCGTACCACTTATCCTGTGTGGTAAGGACCCTGACTGCCGCCTTTTTTTCCTGGAGGAGCTCGTCAACTACAAACGGAAGGAAATATTCGCATTTCAGAGGATTTTCCGGGATACTCTTTTCAAGGAATACCGGGAAGCGTTTTACCAGCTCTTTCATAAATCCACCGGTGAAGCACCACATGTTCATGGATACCGGAGTCTCTCCCGGGAGACTTGTCCAGGTTTTTCCATCGTCCTCTGTGTAAGCTGCTCCGCCGTCACGTTTCTCAATATGTGTTCGCTCATTGATATCTGCAAGATATCCATTTTCATCTGTCTCACAGACACCTCTGGAAACGTAGCCGTTGTCTGTCAGGGTATTCTCAAGGCGGTAGCCTACCATCATATACTGGGCAGGTACGGTGTCCTCCTGGGCCTGGATCAGGAAATCATACGCCATCTTAAAGGCATGGGTTCCATAATAATCATCTGCATTGATCACCACAAACGGTCCATCGATCTCTCCGGCACAGCTTAATACCGCATGTCCGGTTCCCCATGGCTTCACACGGCCTTCCGGAACCTGGAAGCCTTCCGGAATGTTGTTGAGATCCTGATGCACATAAACGATCTCCACCTTGTCACTTAAGCGGTCGCCGATGGCATCGCGGAAATCCTGTTCATTCTCTTTTTTTATGATGAATATCACTTTCTTAAAGCCTGCACGTACGGCATCATAAATGGAAAAATCCATGATGATATGACCTTCCTGATCTACAGGATCGATCTGTTTCAGTCCGCCGTAGCGGCTTCCCATTCCTGCTGCCATTACTACCAGAACCGGCTCTTTCATAATTTTGTTCCTCCTGATTTTTAGAAATACAGGGATTTTTTCCCATACATAGTTTAAGCCGGTCAGATTCTCATCCGACCGGCCTTTGAACCTTTTTTTATTATACTACACTTCACCATGAAATCCTACTGATTATTTTCAGTTTATTTTCGGTCAGAAGTATTCTCCGGGAAAACGATCTCCATCCTGGTTCCAACTCCCTGTTCACTTTCCACGTTGATCTGTGCATGATGAAGCGTTGCTCCATGCTTCACAATGGAAAGCCCCAGACCTGTTCCGCCGGTCTGTCTGGAATGGCTTTTGTCTACCCGGTAAAAGCGCTCAAAGATCCTTCCCTGTTCACTTTTCGGGATTCCGATCCCGTCATCTGCCACACAGTAGAACGGATGCCCTTTCCGGTTGCCTACCATGATCCGCACATGACCATTCTGTTCTGTATAGCGGACTGCATTGTCTGCAATATTAAAAAGCATCTCATAGAGTACATGGCGGACACCCTTGATCTTCTCTGCACTTCCGGCAAGCTCAAGGAAAATATTTTTCTTTCCGGCAGGATGTCTGAGATTATTTCTTACGTCTTCCGCAAGCTCATAAAGATCCACCTCTTCAAAAGGAACCTCACTGTTGCTTTCATCCAGTCTGGAAAGCTGGATGATATCCGCTACCAGATTGGAAAGTCTTATTGATTCATGGTAGATCCTTCCGGAAAATTCCCGTATATGATCTGCCGGAACCATGCCGTTCATCATAAGCTCCGCATAACCGGAAATGGACATCAGCGGGGTCTTCAGCTCATGGGAAACATTTGCAGAAAATTCCTTCCGTATCTCCTCTGCCTCCTTCAGTTCTTTTACCTGCTGCCGGATCTGCCGGTTCTGTTCATCCACCCGCACAAGAAGGGGACGCAGCTCCTCATAGCACACATTGTTCAGCGGATGCTCCAGATCCAGATCGTTGACCGGACGGATCAGCTCTCTGGTCTGTCTCTGTGCAAAAACAAACTCCAGGATCAGTACCAGGAGCATCAGAAGTCCCAGCACAGCAAGACTTGAGATCCAGGTGGAATATATGGAGTCTACGGTTTTTCCTACACGGAGCACGTTTCCGTCATCCAGCTTCGCCGCATAATAAAAGGTCTTTTTTGCAAAGGTTTCTGAATAACGGATACTTTCGCTTTTTCCATTTTTTTCTGCCTGTATAAATTCCGGACGATCACTGTGATTTGCCAGTTTTTTCGGAGAGGCCTCAGAATCGTAGAGAACGGTTCCGTCTTTACGGATGAGAGTCACACGACTTGATGATACTGTCTGAAGCTTTTTTGTGAGAAAGGAATCTCCATACTCATCCATGGCAAGGCAGATATACTGCGCTTCCTCACGGACTCCCCGCTGCATGTATGTGTTTAATTTATTGTAGGTGACCACACTTGCTGCCAGAAACGTGACAAGAACAGCAAAAATGATCATAATGCTTGTATGATGCAGAATTTTCTTTTTCATACATGATCTCCGATCCGGTATCCCACGCCACGCACTGTCTCGATCAGATTTCCAGCTTCCCCCAGCTTTTGTCGGAGAGTCCGTACATGAACATCTACAGTCCTTGTTTCTCCGTCAAAATCATAGCCCCACACATGGCACAGGATCTGGTTTCTGGACATGACCAGTCCTTTGTTCTCCATAAGATATTCCAGAAGCTCGAATTCCTTTCTGGTCAGCTCCTTCACCTCACCCTGATAGCTGACTTCGTGACGGGACACATTGACACGAAGATCCTTACAGTACAGCTCTCTCTCTTCGCTCTGCCTTGCGCAGCGCCGAAGGACCGCTTTGACCCTGGCTACAAATTCCATCATCCCGAAGGGCTTGGTGATGTAATCATCTGCGCCGCCCTCCAGACCTTTTACCTTGTCAAACTCCGCTTCTTTGGCTGTGACCATGATCACCGGGATATCCCGGGTCCTGGTGTCACTTTTCAGTCGTTTCAAAATATTATACCCATCTTCACCCGGGAGCATGATATCCAGCAGGATCAGTTCCGGCATATTTTTTTTCATGGCTGTGTCAAGTTCTGCCCCGGTTTCAAAACCTTCTGCCTCAAAGCCTGTTGTCTCCAGGGTATAGACAAGAAGCTCTCTGATATTTCTCTCATCTTCCACACAGTAGATCATTCTATATCCTCTCTGTTCGTTTTTTTGCCGTTGGCACTTCATAATCGTCTGGTCTTTTTTGTTCCATGCCTTCAGTATAACTGCTTTCTTTTTACTGCACAAGCCCTGGCCGTCTGCTGATACAGATAACCAGGGCATAGCATTTCGATATCTTTTTATTGGCTGCCTGCCGCTGCCATCTGGGCTGCCGCCGGCTCATCCTTTATTTCCGGAAGCTGATACTGACTCCGGATCACCTCCAGCGCACGGTAGAAGGTTTCGTCCGGCCCATGTTTGATCTGCTTCAGGTGCTGATGTGTATCAAAAGCATCTTCATGAACCTGTGTCACACAAACACCGATATTGGAACAGTGATCTGCCACACGCTCCAGGCTGGTAGTCACATCGGATAGGATGAATCCCATTTCAATGGTACATTCTCCGGCGCGAAGTCTCTGGATATGCCGGTACTTCAGTTCCTTGCTGAGTTCATCGATTACTTCCTCCAGTGGCTCGATCTCTCTCGCAAGCTGCACATCCTGATTTTCGTAAACCTTGTAAGCAATATCTACAATGTCTTCCACCGCATGCTCCATGACACGTAACTCTTCCAGCGCCTTATCCGAAAACTTCAGGCCTTTTTCATAAAGCTCCTGTGCGGATTCCATGATGTTCACACCGTGATCGGAAATCCTCTCGAAATCACCGATACAGTGGAGCATGATGGAAACACTGTGACTGTCATGAACGGAAAGATCCTTCTGGTTCAGTTTTACAAGATAGGTTCCAAGTTCATCCTCATAACGGTCTACCTTTTTCTCTGCTTCTTCCACCAGAGCCTTTCCTTCTGCGCTGAAATTCTTCAGAAGGTCCAGGGCGGTAAACAGAGTTCTATGAGAATCCTCTGCCATTTTTTTCGCTGCATTCCTGCTCTGCTCAACTGCAAATGCAGGTTTCTCCAGAAAACGGCTTTCCAGGATCATGAAATCCGGATCTGCTGCCACCTTCTCCTCCTCTTCCTTCCTGTCGCGGATAGTAAGACAGGCAAGCTTCTCCAGAGCCTTTCCAAACGGAAGAAGAACAAGAGTTGCCGTGATATTGAAGGCACTGTGCAGGATCGCGATCCCGGCCGGAGTCGCTGCCTGTGCCATAAATGAAAAATGTACTGCTGCATTTATCGCATAAAATACTGCCATGAACAGCATGGTTCCGATCAGATTGAAATACAGATGGACCATAGCCGCACGTTTTGCGTTTTTGCTGGCTCCGATGGCTGAAAGGATCGCAGTGATACAGGTACCGATATTCTGTCCCATGATAATAGGAAGTGCTGCACTGAACGGTACCATTCCGGTAAGGCACAGTGCCTGGAGGATACCAACCGATGCGGAAGACGACTGGATGATCGCTGTCAGCACTGCTCCGGCCACAACTCCAAGGATCGGATTGGAGAATTTCACCAGCATTCCGGTAAACTCCGGTACCTCTGCAAGAGGTTCCACAGCTCCGCTCATGGCATTCATTCCATACATCAGGATCGCAAAGCCTACAAAGATCGCTCCCACGTCCTTTTTCTTCTGGCTTTTTGTAAACATGATCAGAACCACGCCGATCAGTGCCAGAATCGGTGAAAATGACGTCGGCTTAAAAAGCCGGATAATAAAGTTATCACTCTGGATACCTGTAAGACTTAAGATCCATGAGGTTACGGTAGTACCGATATTGGCACCCATGATGATTCCCACAACCTGGGACAGCTTCATGATTCCCGAGTTTACAAAACCAACGACCATAACGGTAGTTGCCGAGGATGACTGGATCACTGCAGTCACACCCATTCCAAGAAGAACGGCTCTGATGGGATTGGAGGTAAGTGTCTCCAGGATCCGCTCAAGCTTTCCGCCTGCAACCTTCGCAAGCCCGTCTCCCATTAAGTTCATTCCATAAAGGAAAATAGCAAGGCCACCAAGCAATGCCAGTACGCTGAAAAAGTCCATAATACTCTCCTTCACTTTCTCTTTTTGATATGTTTGATTTCCTTTTTTCTCATTTCAACGATTTTCATAATAGCGGCCTATTGTAAAATTTTCCCCACTGGAATGTAAAATCTGTGTAAAAAAATAAAACAGAGGATCCTGTTACGGGAAACTGATTTCCCGTCAGGATCTCTCTGTCCCATATATCGTACAGTGGTTTTTATCCTTATGATGTGTTTTGTGCTGCGGATATTCTCATTCCGCTGAGCTGCATGCTCATGAGCAAAGCTGCCCTGCGATCTGTGATCAGAATCCGCGGATCTCCTCATCCTCAGATCCGGTCTTGTCGATGGATTTTATTACAAGGTAATAGCTGTAATCATCATTGACCTTTACTTCCACCCGGTCTCCTACACGATGACCGCGCAGTGCCTTGCCGATAGGCGATTCAATACTGATACGGTTTTCCATGGAATTTCCGCGGATGGAAGTAACCAGCTTGTACTTCTCCACCTCATTATCTTCTTCAAAAAGAACTTCCACGATATCGTCCATTCCCACTTCGTCAGATCTGGAAGCATCGGATACAATGGATGCCGTCTTCAGCATCCTCTCCAGATAACGGATGCGGCTCTCGTTCTGATTCTTATGCTTCTTGGCTGCATAATACTCAAAGTTCTCACTTAAGTCTCCCTGGGCACGTGCCTCCTTGACCGCCTCAATGGCTTCCTTACGTACTACCAGTTTACGGTGTTCGATCTCCTGCTCTATTTTTTCAACATCCTTGCGGGTAAGCTGTTCTCTCATTTCTCTGGCATCTCCTTTTCTTTATAACATTCAGACTGATCCTGGATCTGTTCTCCACTTCCTGTGAAGCTTCTGTCACAGATACAGGATTTCTGGAAGGTTACCGGAAATACCATAGCAGATACGCTCTGCTTTGTCAAACAGCGCATACCTGTTCTTCGGCTTCCTCCTGCTGGTGTACTCGCTGTTCAATATAATCTGCCATATGTTCTTTGGGGATATCCAGTAACATGGAAAATTCAGAATAGAGATGATCCTCTGCAAGCTTCAGATACCGCTCGTCTGTAGCGGTTGTTTTTTTGCCATGAGATAATCTGGCCTGTTTTCTGACGTAGATCGTCTTGATGATCCGAAGAAGATCTCTGCATTCACAGGTACGGATGCATTTCTTGTAGCTATCCTCCCGGAATTTCTCATTCTCAATACTCAGTGTCTCAATGGATGGGATCTCATCGATAAGCCTCTCCGCTTCTTCCCTCGTAATGATTCCGCGAAGCACCTGCTTTCCACCTTCCACCGGTGTAAATATCTTCCCATCTGTTTCTCCTCCGGGCCTCAATACATAATAAAGCTTCTCGCCGGAGGAACCATCCACCCTCATTGTGGTAACTCCTGTTACCTGGCAGATGCCGGTACGACCATACACAACATATTCGCCTGTTTCAAACATTTTTCCACTTCCTTTCATTTTTTTACTTTTCTTTTGTTATCCTGGCGCTTATTGTGCTCTAATGAAAGCTCCCTGCCAGATTATATATCCAGACAAGGAGCTTCTCACTGAGGATTCTATCCTTATTTTACTACTTTTCCCATTTATTTGCAAAAGAATTCAAAAAGTTTTTTTATTTTTGTGAAATATGCCTACAATGAGGGCATATATTTTTTGTTATAATTCTTCTTTTTTCTTTCTTCCCAGACGGATGTCTTCCATATGAGATTTCAGTTCCGGTGTCATACTGTCAAAGAGATAGGTTTTGCTGTTGTCTCTGCGCTCCTGCCATTCTTCTCTCATCTGCTGTTTTGCGGAAGCGATCTCATCTTTGAATCCGCGCGCTGAGATCCTGGCGGCTCCCTGTCCCATAATGATGATCTGCTCCAGTCCGTCTGATGTGGCAACTGTCACGTTATGCTTCCGTCCGATTTCATGGACAGTGCGTTCAATATACTGGTCTGCAGTTTCCGCTTCTTTTGTATAGACAACATGAATGTTATGATACTGGAAGGTTTCCTCCGGATGGCCCTCCACACGGTAGGCATCAAATACCAGGATCAGGATGCAGCCCTTGATCCCCTGATAATCGCTTAATATATCCATTAACCTGGACTGTGCCGCATGAAAGTCTGCCTGTGCCAGATCTCTTAAATCCTCCCAGGCAAATATGATATTGCAGCCGTCCACCAGCAGATAGTCCTCTCTGTGGATGGCCGGACTGCTGTTTCTCCAGGCGCCGTGACCGGTTTTTGCCGGAAGGCCGGAATCTGCTGCACCTTTGCCTCCCTTTCCGGAAAAGCTGCTTCTGCTTTCCGGATTTCCGAAGCTTCGGCTGTTACTGCTGTATTTCTTTGAGCTCACCGGACCAAAGGTTTTCTCAAAGATTGCCTTCAGTTCTTTTTCCTCTTCGTAGCTTCCATACATGGAGGTATATTTTCCACGGCCTGCATTGGCTGTTCTGTGATCCGGACTGTTTTTGGCTGTTCCCTGAACTGAACGCGCTCCTGCAGAGCTGTTGTCGGAATCCTCATAGGCATCATTACTGTCCGGAAGCTGAGCTCCTTCCAGATGCATATATTCTTCTACCTCATACCAGGGAACCACGAAGCCTGCTCCATGGGCACAGAATACAGAGCCTGTAGGATTCTCAAGATCTCTCTCGGAATCATATCCGATCTCCTCTGCGATCTGCTCCTGATCCTGACAGGGTTCATAGCCCTTCAGAGTACAGGTCAGATGACCTCTGCCTCTTGTGTAGGAAACTACCTGGCTCTGATAATCTCTCATTTTTGCCACCGGCGCACTTCCTGTGATCACCGACAGCTCTCCCTGGGTTTCCGGCCCCTGAAAGGTTCCCTGCATCCTCTGGATATCCGTCATGGCACGTCCTACATTTTCTGCCGGAACCTCAAGTCGGAAGCTGTAATAGGGTTCCAGAAGAAGTGTCTCTGCTTTCTTGAGGCCCTGACGCACAGCACGGTAGGTCGCCTGCCGGAAATCTCCACCTTCCGTATGCTTCTGATGTGCCCGCCCGGTGAGAAGTGTGATCTGCATATCGGTGATGGGTGATCCGGTAAGGACTCCCAGATGCTCTTTTTCCTCCAGATGTGTCAGGATCAGCCGCTGCCAGTTCCGATCCAGCTGATCTTCATTTGCCGCAGTAAAAAACTGCAGTCCGCTTCCTCTCTCTCCCGGTTCCAGAAGAAGATGCACCTCTGCATAATGACGAAGCGGTTCAAAATGTCCCACGCCTTCCACCGGTGCGGCAATGGTTTCTTTGTATACGATATTACCGGTTCCAAATTCTACTGCCACATGAAAGCGCTCCCAGATCAGATGCTTCAGGATCTCGATCTGTACCTCGCCCATCAGCATGGCGTGGATCTCTCCCAGCTGCTCATCCCACATGATATGAAGCTGCGGTTCTTCCTCCTCCAGCTCCTTCAGGCTTTTCAGCATCCTGTGAGCGTCACAGCCCTCCGGAAGGATGATCTGATAATTCAGTACCGGTTCCAGCACCGGCATGGCAGAATCCGCCTCAATGCCAAGTCCCTCTCCCGGATATGTTTCGGTAAGACCTGTAACTGCACAGACGGTTCCTGCCTCTGCCTCTTTGAGCATTTCAAATTTTGCACCGGAATAGATACGGATCTGATCTGCCTTTTCCTCCCAGATTTCATCTGCCGGAATACCATTTCTTCCTGCATTGGTCAGCGTCTCCTTAACCTTCAGGCTGCCGCCGGTGATCTTCATATAAGTGAGACGGTTTCCCTGCTCATCTCTGGCGATCTTAAAGATCCTGGCTCCGAATTCCGCGGGATAGGACGGTACTGCCATGTAGGTCTCCATTCCATGGATAAAAGCATCTACGCCTTCCATCTTCAAGGCAGATCCAAAAAAGCATGGAAAAAGCTTTCGTTCCAGGATCAGCTCTGCCACGTCCTTTTTTGTGATCGTTCCTGTTTCCAGGAAGCTTTCCAGAAGGTTCTCCTCACACATGGCGATATTTTCCAGAAAATCATCAGTTCCATTTATTTTATCAGAAGCGCCCTGCGTTTCGAATATATTCTCTTTTTCTGCTTCATTGGCGTTGTCTTTCAGCTGCATTCCTTCAGCTGACGGAGATTTCCCGGAGTTATCCACAGGATTCTCCTTTTTCCCTGCTGCTTCTGCACCGGAGCATTCCAGTTCTCCACTAAAATCCACACAGCATCCGCTTAATTTCTTCTTCAGCTCCTCAAGAAGTCTTTCCCTGTCTGTTCCTTCCTGATCCATTTTATTTACAAAAAGAAATGTTGGGATCTTATACTGTGTCAGCAGTCTCCACAATGTCTGTGTATGCCCTTGCACACCATCTGCTCCGTTGATCACCAGGATCGCATAATCCAGCACCTGCAGGGTACGCTCCATCTCAGCAGAAAAATCCACATGCCCCGGCGTATCCAGAAGTGTCACTTCCATATCCCCCATGGAAAAAACTGCCTGCTTTGAAAAAATGGTGATTCCTCTCTCCCTCTCAAGCTCATAGGTATCCAGATACGCATCCTTGTGATCGACTCTTCCGATTTTCCGGATCCTTCCGCATTTAAAAAGCAGGCCTTCCGATAATGTCGTCTTTCCTGCATCCACATGGGCAAGCACGCCCAGGCTTATATGTCTGTGTTTTATATTCTGAGGTTTTTCTCCCATTGAAAATACCCCTTTCTGTTGTAATGATATCCAATATCATAACATAGAAAGGGGTATAAGTCGAATTTTGTTTCGGTCTGTGATTCAGGAATCCAGGTAGGCTTTCAGCTTCTCCAGATCCTTTTTCATATCTGCTCTTCCTATCTGGTAGATCCGCTCCAGATTGCTCTCATCACGCTCGATCATCGCCGCCTGGATGGGACTGCTCGGACGGATGATATGAACGCGCCCCTCTTTTTCCAGAGCAGACAGTTCCTCCAGTGTTTCATTATAATGAATATGCCGTTCCTCCAGATCCTTCAGAAAAGCCGGATATTTATGTAATACTGCTTTCAAAAAAAGCTGCATCTTCGGGTTTGCTTTTTTTCGGTACTTCACATCTCTGGTAAGCACCACTACGTTTTTTTCGTATCCCCTGGAAAGCATCCACTTAACCGGGATCGGATCAGACACACCACCGTCCAGAAGTCTCTTTCCCCCAAGCTTCACCGGTCGGGAGGCTATCGGGATCGATGCAGATGCGCGCATCCATTCAATATCCTCCACATCTCCGTTGGGACATTCATGATACACCGGTTTTCCTGTATCCAGGTCCGTACACACCACTGTAAATTTCATGGGATTTTCTGCGTAGGTCTGACGGTCAAAAATATCCAGTTTCCAGGGCAGTTCATAATATCCGAATTCCCGGCTGTATACATCTCCTGTGGTGATCCAGTTCCGGATGCTTGCAAGTCTTTTATCCTTGCAGTACTTTTTGTTATAGCGAAGAACTCTTCCGATCTGCCTGGACTTATAATTGCATCCAAAAACAGCTCCAGCCGATACGCCCACCGCACTGTCTGCGTAAATCTCATTTTCCATCAGAACATCGATCACACCGGCTGTATACAAGCCCCGCATACCGCCGCCCTCCATAACGATACTGAATTTTTTCAATTGTGTTTCTTTCATTTATTTGTCCTCTGTATTCTGTCTGGCAGACTCTGCTGCCCTTATGCTGTCATCTTTATGTCCCATTTATTGTACTTTTCGAATTATATCGGTCTTTTCTGCCATATATCTATATCCATTATCAGAATATCTTGGTTGTCCACTTGCTCATATCCCAGACTTCATTTACCACATCCTGGTAAAATTCCGGTTCATGGCAGATGAGAAGGATACTTCCGCGGTATTCCCGGAGAGCTTTTTTCAGCTCGTCTTTTGCATCTACATCCAGATGATTGGTAGGCTCGTCCAGAAGAAGAATATTGGTGTCACGGTTCACCAGCTTGCAAAGACGCACTTTTGCCTGCTCACCACCGCTTAAAACTCGTACCTGGCTCTCAATATGCTTGGTCGTCAGGCCGCATTTTGCCAGCGCGGAACGCACTTCATACTGGGAAAATGACGGGAATTCCTGCCAGAGCTCTTCGATACAGGTAGTTCGATTCTCACCTTTAACTTCCTGCTCAAAATATCCGATCTCAAGGTTCTCGCCCTGCTCCACGCTTCCAGAAAGAGGCTTGATCAGTCCAAGAAGGCTTCGAAGAAGTGTTGTTTTTCCTATTCCATTGGTTCCCACCAGTGCGATCTTCTGTCCTCGCTCCATAGTAAAATTCAGTGGCTTGGAAAGCGGCTCATCATAACCGATCACAAGATCATGGGTCTCAAAAAGCATCTTTCCTGGTGTTCGGCCATAACGGAATTTGAACTCCGGCTTCGGCTTCTCTGCTGCCAGCTCGATCACATCCATCTTGTCCAGCTTTTTCTGGCGGGACATAGCCATGTTTCTTGTGGAAACACGTGCCTTATTCCTTGCTACAAAATCCTTCAGCTCACTGATCTCCTGCTGCTGTTTGCGGTAAGCAGCCTCCAGCTGTGCCTTCTTGACCGCATAGACCTCCTGGAAATGATCGTAATCTCCTACATAACGGTTCAGTTCCTGATTTTCCATGTGATAGATAATGTTAACTACAGAATTCAGGAAGGGAATATCGTGGGAAATAAGGATAAAGGCATTCTCATAATCCAGAAGATATCTTTTCAGCCATGCAATATGCTCCTCATCCAGATAGTTGGTAGGCTCATCCAGAAGCAGGATATCTGGCTTCTCAAGAAGAAGCTTCGCAAGAAGTACCTTGGTTCTCTGTCCGCCGCTTAGATCCGTAACATCACGGTCAAGCCCCAGATCCAGAAGGCCCAGAGCTCTGGCAACCTCCTCCACTTTGGCATCGATCGCATAAAAATCGTGAAGTGTCAGTTCGTCCTGGATCGTTCCAAGCTCTTCCATCAGACCATCCATCTCGTCAGGATCTGCAGTTCCCAGCTTGTCGCAGATCTCGTTCATCCGTTCTTCTTTTTTGAGAAGAGGATCAAAAGCGGATTTCAGCACCTGGCCGATGGTCATCCCCTTTTCCAGAACTGCATGCTGATCCAGATAGCCTGCGTGGACATTTTTTGCCCACTCTACCTTGCCCTCATCCGGCATCAGTTTTCCAGTCACGATAC
>UMGF01001870.1_pt1 | contig 15250 bp, 14 predicted proteins | sample 1965181 | NCBI WGS metagenome assembly UMGF01 (sample SAMEA4836063, study PRJEB28245) | human gut metagenome | biome: gut microbiome; material: fecal sample | place: Denmark | collected 2008 | reverse complement strand
CCTTGGATGCATCTCCTGTATCTCTTCCGAAATAATCCGGGTCAGCATTTTCTCCCTCTACAAGTTCCTTCTGTGCATCTGTCAGCTTGTCCCATGCCGCTTTTGCTGCTGCACACTGCTCATCTGTGTTCTCATTTCTTGTCTGAACATAGATGGCATCGATGAGTGCTGCGACTTCGTCCGCTGCGGCCTGATCATCGACCTCTTCACTCTCTGTCTCAGCAGCTGTTTCTGTCTGTGGCTGTGTTGTCTCTGTCTCTTTCTTGCTTCCGCATCCTGTAAAAAGGGCTGCTGTCATTGTAAACGCAAGAACAAGTGCAAGTGTTTTTTTCTTCATTTTTTTCTCCTCTTTGTGATTTACTTCTGCTTCATAGAGATCTGTACACAAAGAAAAATTTATTATCCAATCCTTACGGAAACAGACAATAAAAAACTCCGGTCAGATGTCCTGAACGGAGTAAAAAGTCAATGAAAATCAGGCTTTTGTCAGAAAGCCCTCTAAACAGTACGACCAATTACTCGTGATCTGGGAATTCATTTCCCTGTACCAGACGATTGGCAGGTTTCCTGGCTGAAAGATCCTCATACAGATTCTGCCTTCCCAATGCCATGCACCAGTGGCTTTCCATGCGGAAAAAGAATCTGCACTCCCTTATCACAGTGACGAGATCGTACAGGAATCACACCTGTTTCCCTTTTAACCAGTCTGGTCTTAACAAAACCGGCTGGCACCAACTGTCTTCTCTATGAAACTGTCATTTTTTTACGCTTCCATACCGCATGAATGATATAGCGGTTTAAAGCCTTATCCATGTTAGCACACCCATGTTTTTTTTGCAATCTCAAATGTGTTTTTCTGCTCTTTCCAAAAACCATTTCACAAACTTTGGATCTGACGGATAATACAGATGTGGAAATCCCCAGAAATGGTCGTCCGATGCATGAATGCACTTCCAGCTTCTTCCTGTCACCGGTTTTGTGGCAATGCAATCCTCTCCATTCGCTGTGCTGTCAAAATAGTGGAACTCATGCGCCTTTATTTTTTCCGGTTCCGGTCTTTCCGCTGTTCCCTTCTCCGTGAGCCCTTGCGGCAGTTGTACTTCCACATAACCAAAACGTACCAGTTTTCCCGTGTACTGACACTCTGCCGGGATCACACCAACCATAGGAAAATTTTTTCCGTCTTTGTCTGTGAGTGTCTCATGCAGATACATAAATCCACCGCATTCTGCCAGGGAAGGCAGATGCTGTTCCAACGCTTCTTTGATCGACTTTCGCATACTCTCATTTTCCGCAAGCTGTTTGGCATATAATTCGGGATAGCCGCCGCCTAACAGTAAGCCGTGGATGTTGTCTGGAAGCGTTTTATCATGCAGCGGTGAAAAAAATACCAGCTCTGCTCCATAGTGTTCCAGCATTCTTAAGTTGTCACGGTAATAAAAACAGAACGCTTCGTCTTTCGCCACTGCGATGCGGCGCGGTATTGTATTTGTACCGGAGTTCTCTCTGTCATATAATTCTTTTTTTCCACTGAAAATTGCCTGAGAAAAAATTGTAACTTTCCCAGAATACGCTTTTTCTTCTAAATTTTCTTTTTCTTCCGGCTTTACTTCTTCTGTTACTGTTTCTTCTTTTTCCCCAAAAGTACTTTCTGCAATCCCGATCATCGCATCGACATCCACATATTTTTCCAGCAATTGTCCGGCTTTTTCCAACTGAAAATTCAGTTCTTCCATTTCTTCCGGCAGGATCAGACCCAGATGTTTGGAGCCGATTGTCAGTTCTTTTTCATTCGGAATGCATCCCAGTGCTTTTATCGCAAGTTCTTCTTCGATCAGCGGCGCAATGGTATCAAAAAACATTTTACTTGTCCGGTTTAAGATAACCCCTTTGATCAGCTTTTTCTCATCATACTGTAAGAATCCTGCAATGAGCGGAATTACAGATTTTCCCATGCCATGCGCATCCACTACCAGAATAACCGGGACATCCAGCGTCTTGGCCAGATGGTAGGAAGATCCCTCCTCCCTGATTCCGCCAAGTCCATCGTAAAGTCCCATAACCCCTTCTAACACTGCGATATCGTGTCCCGGCAGTTCCATCTCATATAACGCCTGTATCTGTGATGCATCTGAAAAAAATGTATCCAGATTTTTGGATGGAATTTTTAACACCTGTTCATGAAACATCGGATCAATATAATCCGGTCCGCACTTAAAGGACACCGGATGTTTTTTCCTGCATAATAACTGTTTTAAAAAAGCACATGTGATGGTTGTCTTTCCACTGCCGCTTTTTACCGCAGCGATCATAACTTTCGGTATTTTCAATCCCATTTAAGATACCTCCCCGGTAAAATCAAAAGAGCAGATGTAAATTGGATTTTCTCCCTGCATCAGATGATAACCGCCGACTGTTTTTGCACGGGATACCTGCACCTGAATGATCTCGAGATCCGTGATACGGCTGTCTGTTTCCAGCAATGTCAGTTCACGGATCGTCTCTAAACTGATGCAGTTGATCACGATCCTCATTTCATGATTTTTTTTATATAAAACATCTAAGATTTCTTTTAATCTGCCACTGCTTCCACCGATGAACGCATGTGTCGGATGCTCACTCCGTTCTTCTGTCTTAAGACAGTCCGGTGCCTCACCGGCGATTACCTGAATGTTCGGCAGAGCGAATTTCTCGATATTTTTCTGGATCAGTTCCAGTGCAAGAGGCTTTTTTTCTATCGCATAAACCTGGATCTGTCCGCTTCTCTTTGCAATTTCTATTGCAATCGATCCTGTTCCGCTTCCGATATCATAGCAGACGGAATCCTCTTGTAAATGCAATTTGCAGATAGACAACGCTCTTATCTCTTCTTTTGTCATCGGAACTTTATCCCGCAAAAATTCCTCATCCCGCATCCCACAGGTAACTGCCTTTTTTTCTGCATCCGGATTTAAGATGAGACATATATATAATCCGGTTTCTTCCACATGTTCACATGCTTCCGGCGTTAATGCCAAAACTTTCTCCTGCGGATAGGACAGCTGGAAACCTGCAAGTACCTTACAGTTCTGTAAATGATATTTCTGTAACAGTCTGCCGAGTTTTTGCACATCCTCTTTTCCGGACATCAGCAAAAATGTTTTTTTAGAAAAACGAATGGTTTCTGTCAGATTTCCGATCCACTCTGTCTCCACTCCGTGTCCATGGATACTTAAAACAGCCGCATCCTGATAACTGTACCCGGTCAATGCCGCAAAATAGGATACCGATGAAATTCCGGGATAGATACGCACACTGCTGTCACTTCTGCCCTTCAGTGTTTCATATAGTTTCCCGCATCCGCTGTAAAAACCGGTATCACCGGAAAAAAGAATGACCACTTTTACCCCGCAGCCGGATAACCGGTCCAGCTCCGGGACGATATCCGCTGCAAGATAGTAGGGATAACGGACTGCCTGCTCATTTTTTATTATCCTTAGCAGCCGTTCTGCTCCAAAAATGTAATCTGCTTCCCGGATTTTTTCTGTTGCTTCCATCGTGAGCGTCTGCTCATTTCCCATACCGGTTCCGATGAGGGCGATCTGGTTTTTTATTGTTTTTCCTGTGATTTCTGAAATTTTTCTGCACACCTGTGCAAAAGAATCCCCACTGTTTTGTTTTTCCGGATTGCCGATCACACAGGCAGTGATTCCTTCCGCCTCGGCTGCTTTTATTTTTTCCAGAAATCCACCGGTTCTGCCACTCTCCTTTGTGACCAGATACTTGATATCAAACTGTCTGATCAGTGCGCGGTTCATCTCCAATGAAAAAGGTCCCTGCATCGCAATAATCTGTTTTCCACAGATACCGTTCTTTTCACAGAGAGAGAGACTCTCCAATCCCGGCAATACACGGACAAACAGACGGTCTTTTAACGCTTCCTTCCGACTGTACGCAGCAAGCTCTTTGCTCCCGGTCGTGAGCAGGATGTTTCCATCTGTGGAGCTTAAGAAGTCTGCACATTCTGTGGCGTCACTGCACAGTATCACATCTGAGTGATTTTCCTGTATTGTATCCTTATTTAATGTAATATCCGAAGTCTCCCTCTGCAGCCGGATATATGGAATCTCCGTATTTTTCAGGCTTTCCCTGATGTTTTCCGAAACTGCCGTTGCAAACGGATGCGTTGCATCCACCACCACTGCCACCTCGCTCTGTGCGATGAACTTCTGCATTTTCTCCAAATCCATCCTGCCTTTATGAACCGTAACTCCTTCCATCTCCGGCATGACGCTCTCACCATATTCTGTTGCCACGGAAACAATACAGCGGATTCCATTTTCAGACAATGTCTGCGCTAACATGCGTCCTTCTGTTGTTCCTGAAAAAATAAGAATTTTATTCATGAATTTCTTTCTCCTGTTTGCACGATTGTCACATGCAAATTAAAATACAGCATACTTTAAACCGCCGGATCCGGCAGCACATACCCTCTCGGTGTGACAAGTTTCCCACCTATGATTTTTGTTCTGGAATTTCCAATAAATACCGTTGTAAACATATTCACCTGACGCTCCCGCAATTCTGCGAGTGTGCAGACTTCACAGGCTGTGTTTTCTCTTCCGATGTTTTCCACATAGCCACAGGCTCTCTCCGGCTCCACTCCGTTTTTTTGTAAAATGTCACAGGCCTTCTTAAGATAATCTGCCCTGTGGTGGCTGGATGGATTATAAATCGCCATGCAAAAATCGCCCATCGCCGCTGCCGCAAGCCTTTTTTCGATAATCTCCCACGGTGTCATAAGATCACTTAAGCTGATGACGCAGTAATCGTGGTTTAGTGGTGCTCCAAGCGCCGCTGCCCCACTGTTTGCCGCTGTGATCCCGGGGATCACCTCAAGTTCACATCCCGGATGCGCTTCCGACATCTCATAGAGCAGGGATGCCATTCCATACACGCCTGCATCCCCACTGCATACCATCGCAACCGTTTTTCCTTTTTCTGCTTCCTCAAAACACATCTCGCAGCGTCTGACTTCCTGTTTCATCGGTGTGGATAAAAATTCTTTTTCCCGATATTTACCGCCTAATAATTTTAAATACACCGGATATCCGACGATCACATCGCTGCCGCACAATGCATGATCTGCCTGTGGAGTCATCATTTCCCCGGTTCCCGGTCCCATTCCCACGATATAAATTTTACTGCTCATCGATCCTGTACTCCTTTGCCAGTTCTCTTTCCAATTTCCAGTCGTATTTTACAATTGCGATTGTCATGCCGTTTTCCGCCTGCTTCCTCAAAATGAAAGTTCCTTCTTCGTTTGCCGCTTTCATTGCAGCCCGCTCGCAGACATTGTCCACGCCTGTCTTTTCTCTTACAAAGGAGGACTCCTGAAAGTCTCCCTTTACCTGTTTTAACTCCTCCGCAGAATAGGTTAAAAACGGAATCCGGTTTGCCATGCACCACCGCAGCAGGCCTTCCTCCTCTTTTTTCAGATCAATGGAAGCTGCTGCGCGCACAAGTTTTTTTTCAATGCCTGCATGATCCAGCCACTTTTGTATAAATGCATTCAGTTCTTCAAAGCTTTTTCCCCTGCGGCAGCCGATTCCTAAAATATATTCTCTCGGCTGCAATCCGAGTACTCCCTGCTCTAAGTCTGTTTTCTCCGATGAGATCACAATATCCGGCGTTTTTCCATCCAGTATTTTGGCTGAGACTTTTGCGATCCCCTCCCGGTTATAAATGGAAAGACCACATTTTTTTGCAAACAGATCCACAGAAAACGCATGATTCACATCGGTTGCTGTTGTGATGACCGGAATCCCGCCGATCTGCCCTGCAATCTGTTCTGCGAGCTCATTTGCACCTCCCATATGCCCGGAAAGCAGCGGGATCACAAAAGTCCCTGCCTCGTCTGCCACAACCACCGGACTGTCACTCAGCTTATCCGACACAAATGGTGCGATCATGCGCACTGCAATGCCACAGGCTCCAATTACAACAATGGCATTTTTCTCTGCAAACTGCTGTCTTGTCCAGTCAGATAGCGATAATCCAAGGTTTTTTGCTTCTTCCGTTTTCGCGCTCGCAAAAGCCTGTCTGATTTTTTCTGCAAGTTTTGTTCCGTTCTCTGTAAACGTAATAATACTGATATTCATTCTTTTTCCCTTGATTTTTTTATCTTACGAAATTCCGTCTCAAAATCCGGCGCATACAGTCTGGATTTCCCATAATGCTGATGTGCCACAATATCTCCCACGATGATCAGCGCTGTTTTTGTAATGTTATGCGCTTTTGCCGTCTCTTCTAACTGTTCCACCGTACACAGATACGCTTCTTCCTCCGGCCAGGTCGCCTTGTATACAATCGCTGCCGGTGTGTCTTTCCCATACCCGCCTGCGATCAGCCGTCTGCCCAGTTCTCCCAGCATTCCTGTACTTAAATAGATTGCCATGGAAGCATGATGTGCTGCAAAACTCTCAATGCTCTCTCTCTCCGGCACTTTGGTTCTGCCTTCCATGCGGGTAATGATCAATGACTGGGACACTTCCGGTAAAGTATATTCCAGATTTAACAAAGCTGCTGCTCCAAAACAGGCACTTACTCCAGGACAGCTTTCATACAAAATACCTTTTTCATCCAGCAGATCCATCTGTTCCCGCACTGCTCCGTAAATGCTCGGTTCCCCAGTGTGAAGCCGCACTGTCGTAAGCTCTTGTTTTTCTGCCTCTTCCATGACAGCGAGTACCTCTTCTAAGGTCATGTATGCACTGTTATGTATCTCACACTCTTTTTTGCAATAAGATAAAAGTTCCGGATTCACAAGCGACCCCGCATAAATTACCACATCCGCCTTTTCTAACAGACGCATTCCACGTACCGTGATAAGATCTGCCGCTCCAGGTCCTGCTCCCACAAAATAAACCATTGTTTTGTTTCCTTTCTAATTTATGTATTTGCGAAACCCTTCATAATCTTCTTTAAATTGTGAAAAATTAACAAAATTTTCGAAAACACGCTTTCGCTATGTGTCGCTGGTAACGGTCCTTAGTGTTTTCTCAAGCTTTTGTTAATTTTTCACAATTTAATTTAGGTTTTCAAGAGTTTCGCAATTGTCTAATAAATCACATTAATTCCTGTAAAAACTTCTCTGCTCCAGCGGACTTTGCCAGCTCTCCAAATTCATTGGAGTAAAGGATAACCTCGATCTGCATTTTCCCTGCCGCCCGTTTGTTCAGATAAAACATGATTTTTGACAGCAGCTCCTGCATCACAGCATCTTTTTTTCCACAGGCATCCAGTTTCCTGACTGCTTCTTCCGTGGTGACACATTGCAGGATTTCCTCTAAAACCGGATAAGGCACCTGATTTCTCACAGAAGCTGCGGCAAGCACTTCCATACGGCAGTCTCCCTCTCTGGAATGTGTGTTCATGATTCCTCCTGCCACTTTCACAAGCTTGCCGATATGTCCTGTGAGCAGCATTTTTTCAAATCCAGTGGTGATCGCCATATCAATGGTGTCTCCGATAAAATTACTGCACTTTACGCTCCGGTCAAGGTCGTAACCATATGTTTTTTTCATGTAATCCAACCCGTAATTACCGGGCGAAACAGCGGCGATTCCATAACCTTCTGCCTTTTTCTGGTTCAATTCCACTTTGATCGTATCAAGAAGCGCCTGACTGCTCATCGGTTCTACGATCCCGGAAGTTCCCAAAATGGAAATTCCCCCGACGATCCCAAGTCTCGGATTGAAGGTCTGCTCCGCCAAATGTTCTCCGTCGGGCACCGAGATCGTGATATGAAGTTCTCCGGAGAAATCTGCCAATGTGCATACCTCCTGCACTTCTTTTTCGATCATCTCCCGCGGCACATGATTAATGGCTGCATTTCCGACCGGCTGGTCTAATCCGGGTTTTGTCACTCTGCCAACACCCTTTCCACCGTCAATGCAAATGACTGCCCTTTTTTCCTGCATCGCTTTCACATGAATGCCTGAAAATTGTCTGTTATTCTGCCCCGGTATTTTTTTCTCCCCATCTGCAAAACGCACTGTGGAAAAAATGAGTGTCCCGGATGTAATATCGGGATCATCTCCACCATCTTTTCGTACTGCGCAGGTAACTTCTGTTTCACTTCTTGTAATTTCAAGTATCTCCGTTTGAAACAGAATCCCTTTCGGTGTCTGCATTGTTATATTTTGTTTTAACTTTCCTGTCAGCAGCATATATGCTGCTGCTTTCGAGGAAGCCGCCGCACAGCTTCCTGTTGTAAATCCATATCGCATCATTCATCCACTCTTGCATGATTTTCTTATGGTCTGCACGGCAACTCAGCAGACCAGTGAATCTATTACTTAAATTTACATTTAATTTTCATCTCGAAGTTCATATAAAAGTGCATTGCAGATTGCCGCTGCAATGTTACTGCCACCTTTTCTTCCCCGGTTGATAATATACGGTACATCCGTTTTTAAAATCAGATCCTTTGCAGCCTCCACATTCACAAAGCCAACCGGAACCCCGATAATAAATGCCGGGCGGTATTTTCCACATTGTATCATTTCATATAATTCGATCAATGCTGTCGGCGCATTGCCTATGGCAAAGATCACCGGCTTTTCTATCTGTGCTGCTTTTTCCATGCTCACAGCTGCCCTTGTGACACCGCGCTCTTTTGCAATCTTTGCCACCTCTTCCTCAGCCATAAAACAGTGTGCCTCTCCTCCGTATTTTGCCAGTTCTTTTTTATTCACGCCGGCAAGTGCCATGTTTGTATCGGTGACAATGTCTGCACCATTTTGTATCAGTTTTTTTGCAATCCCGACCGCATGGGCGGAATAAGTCATGGTCTTTGCATAATCAAAATCTGCGCTGGTATGGATGGCTCTCTTCGTCACAAGCTCCTGCTCTTTTGGAAGAACGATTCCTTTTTCCTCCAGCTCTTTTGAGATTATGGCAAAGCTTCGTTTTTCGATATCCTGTGGTCTGACGTATTCTATGTTTTCCATACTGATGCTCCTTACTTTCCTGCAGTGTTGATATGGGTGATTGCGAAACGCTTTATAATCTATCTCGAATTGTGAAAAATCAACAAAAACATTCAAGACACGCTCTCGCTATGTGTCACTCGCAGCGGTACTAAGAAGCCAGTCACGACTTGCAGTCGCACCTGCCTTCTAAGAACCGGCGGTTCCCCAATGTCTTTCATGTCTTTTGTTGATTTTTCACAATTTAATTTACACTTTGAAGAGTTTCGCATTTATCCATAATTGTATCCTTTAATTGCGCAATCAATTTTTCATTCTCTTCATGTGTCTTCACTGCAATACGATAGTATCCTGTACGTAGTCCCCGGTAATTGCTGCAGTCACGAATTAAAATTTTTTTCTTCAGCAAATCATTATAGAGCTGACGCTCTGTCTTTATGAGCAGGAAATCTGCTTCCCCGGGGTAGACTTTGATCCCCAGCTTTTCCAGTTCTGCCTTTAGATATGCACGCTCTTTTCCAATGTATGAAATGGTCTTGTTACGGTATTCCGTCTCATCTAATGCCGCACGTCCTGCTGCCTCCGCAATGATTGAGATGTTCCACTCCGGCAATTGATTGAAAATCTGCCCTGTCTTGTTCTGGCTGCCACAGAATAAGAAGCCCAGACGCACACCCGGGATCGCATATAATTTTGTGAAAGCCTTCACAAGGATGACATTTGGATATTCCTGCATGGAATGTGTTTCAAAAAATCCCTTTTTCCTTGTAAATTCCAGAAAACATTCATCTATCACAACGGTTATCTTTTTTTCCCGGCATCTGTCACATATTTTTTCCAGCAGCACGTCTTCTATTGTATTGCCAACCGGATTATTCGGGTTCGCCAGAAATAATAAATCCACATCCTCCTGCAATTCCTGCAGAAACGCTTCGGTCAGGCTGAAACCGTCCCTCTCTTTCATCTCATAATAGGAAACCTCTGCCTCTGTCACGTTTGCGGCTTTCTCATAACCATAAAAGGACGGCACCGGTATTACAATTTTTCCCGGTTTGATTGCATGGACGATTGCCATAAATAACTCAGATGCTCCGTTTCCACACAAAATGTGTTCCTCCGGGATGTGATAGTGCGCTCCGATTTTTTCGATCAGTTTTGCATGATGAATGTCCGGGTAATGCTCACAGAGTTCTAAAGATTCCTGCATTGCCTCCTTCACTTTTTCCGGTATTCCAAAAGGATTGATATTTACTGAAAAATCCAGTTCTATTTCATTTTGATAAATGTCTCCACCGTGTATGACCGGACGCATTTTCTCTCCTCCTCTCTGGTCTAAGAAATAAGCAGGATGATCCAAAGTACCGACAGACAGATTGCTTCACACAGGACAGCCGTCGCATAGAGCAGACGGTCTGCACGCTTAATATCCTCTGTCTCCACTGCTCTTTCTGCATCCCCGATATAAGGCTTTTCCACGATTTTGCCAAAATAGCTTGCATTTCCCGCAAGCCTGATTCCAAGGGCACCTGCACACACCGCTTCCGTCTGTGCCGAATTGGGGCTCGCATGTCTGTAGCGGTCTCTCTTAAAAATATACCATGCCCGCTTTCCGTCAAACTCTTTTCCACATAAAAAACAGGAAACCACCATGAGCAGTGCGCTGATCCTTGCCGGGATGTAGTTTACGATATCATCCAGTTTTGCCGCAGTTCTGCCAAAATACAGATATCTGTCATTCTTATATCCTACCATGGAATCCATGGTATTGACAGCTTTGTAGAAAAATCCAAGGATCGGACCGCCGATCGCTGTGAAAATCATCGGTGCGATCACGCCATCCGAAGTATTCTCTGCCACAGTCTCGATCGCAGCCTTTGCAACGCCTGTCTCATCCAGACATTCCGTGTCTCTGCCAACGATCATGGATACCGCTTTCCGTGACGCCGCAATATCCCCTTTTTTCAGTTCCTGATAGACTTTCATACTCTCCACCTTCAGGCATTTCGTGGCAAGGATCTGGTAGGTCATAATGCTCTCGATCACAGCACCAAGATAAGGATGCAGTCTGTATGCGCCAAGTAAAAGCACAGCTGTCACAAACACCGTACTGCTCAAAACTGCAAGTACAAGCAGCATTCCCCTTCTTTTTTCCTGCTCCGGTGTGGTATGTTTTTCTTCTGTTTTGCTGCCGAGAAGTCTCTTTTCCAGAAAACTGATCCAGTTTCCGATCAGACGGATCGGATGCGGCAGCCAGTAAGGATCTCCAAGCAGCAGATCCATGAGAAATCCCGCCAGCATGGAAGTAATATGATAAATCATGATTTAATTTCCTTTCTTATCTATTGTAAATGTTCACTTTTTGAGTCCTCACATCCTATCTTAGTCAGACTTGTTATCTTGCATCTGCCCGGGATCCATTCCAGCACAGTTTCGTACCCTTCCCCGTTTTTCACCTGAAAATCAAAATATTCCCCACCGGTAAGACTGCTTAACACCGCCATGATCGTACCGCCATGCACTACGGCTGCGACTGAGATTTCTGTTCCACGATCACTGTTCAGATATCGCGTATCTGTGTCGTTTTGTATTCCGGTGTTCTTTTCTGATCTTTTTAAAATATCAGACATCATCCGGTCAAAACCTTCCATGGAACGCCGGATAAACTGCTCTCTTGACTCTCCGCCGGGAAATGGCAGTGTTCCATTGCTGTCGATCCACTTCTGATAGCAGGGATTGTCCTTTAATTCCTTATAATTTTTTCCCTCAAACTGCCCGAAATCCATCTCCTTCCATTCCGGGATCAGAATTGGATTTCTCTCAAAAAGCAGTTCCGCTGTCTGAACGCAGCGTTTCATCGGAGATGTATACAAAAATTCCGGTGAACTGGAAAAATATTCCTTCTTTTTTTCCTGCAAAAGACGGATTCCTGTTTCAGACAACGGTTCGTCTGTTTTTCCAAGATAACGGTGTTCTCCGTTCGCCTGTGTCATGCCATGTCTGATCCATGTGATTTTTACTTTTATTTTATCTTCTGTCCCATTCCACATATGATGCGCTCCACTGTCTCCGCTTCCCCTGCAAGCCGGATCAATAATCTGCCGACACGTTCCCTGTATTCCCGCTCCTGCTTCTCCATCGGCACAATGCCGTTGCCAATCTCATCGCAGATAAAGATACAATCCGGGTGCTCCTTATAATATTGCAGCACGATCTCTTCCGCCGGTTTTCCCTCCTGTAAAAGCTGTTTCACCCAGAGATGCAGGTCATTTACAACCGGTACCTTCTGCCCTTTCAGTTTTTCCTGCACATAGGCAAGCTTGCCCTGCGCATATCCTCCGATATATAATTGCATGCTTTTTCTCCCCTTCTGCCGAATACTATTTTAAAAGTTACAAGAAATATCCAGCCACCGCAACCGCAGCTGCCGCAGCCGCCTCACAGACTGTCACAAAAAATCCGGCCGTGTCACCTGTGATACCACCAAGCTCTTTGTAACTTTTCTTTTTAAAATAAAAGAAACTGAGCAGCGCCGCCCCGATTGCCGCGGCTCCATACCATCCGGATACGAGCAGCATAAGTACCACACAAAGCACTGTCTGAAAATATAAGGCTGCTTTTACCCTGACTTTCTGTGCACTGGAAGCAAAGGTATACAAAAGCCCCTCTTTTTTTGCCGGCTGCAATGTCATAACTGCAATCCCACTAAAGCATCTCGCCAGAAAAAATACGGCTGCAAGCGCAGACACTGCCTTTTGGGTATGTATTTCTGAAATTGCTGCGATATCGATCATATAATAAAGAGCCAGCATGATCGCCGCAAACGCACCGATATGGGAATCTTTTAAAATCTCCAGCTTTTTTTCCCGGCTCTGGTACGAATGAAATGCGTCCATCGTGTCCATGTACCCATCCACATGAAATCCACCGGAGATCATTAACGGAATTGCCGCAGCAATCAATGCATAACAGACATTTCCTATGGCAAGTTTCTCACATAACACTGTCCAACCGTAAAAAAACAGTCCGATTACTCCGCCGATCCAAGGAAAAAAACACATCATATACTCCATGTCCTCTTCCTTCCACTCAAACTGCGGCACAGGGATTTTAGAATAAATGGAAAATGCGATCACCATCGCTTTTAATAGTTTCATAACCTCATCCTTTCAGCTCCACCGGAATTCCGACCACGACCTCTGCCACCCGGTCTGCCAGACGCGCAAGCGCTGCATTGATCCTGCCAAGTGCTTTCAAATACTCCATAGTTCCGGCATCATAGATTACGCCGTCCTCAAATACATTGTTCGTGACGATCACAAGATTGTCCAGTTTCTGTGAAAGAGTCTGCATCTCAGATACAATTTTCCCAACCACTTCCTCTGCGGATTTTATGCCGTCTTTTGTGAACATTTCATTCGCTGTGAGATTTGACATACATTCAAGCAACGCGGATTTCTTTTCTGCGTTTCCTTGCACTTTTCTCTCTGCTTCCTGCCTGTATTGCGCCTGCTCTGCTTCTCCTGCACATGCAAACTGGATTTTTCCTACATTCATCGGGCTTTCGATCGTAAGAAACCCTTTTCCTGCCCGCAGTTTCCGATGCCGCTCTACTTTTTTTTCGCCCTCTGCATCATAAATCTGCATGGTTGCAATATAATATCTGATTCCTTCGCAGGAAGACAGCAGACTTTCTGCATATGCAGATTTTCCACTGCCGCTTCCCCCTGTCACCAATGTGATCATCCTGATAACTGCACCTTTCTGTCACATGTAAAAAAAATGTTCACACTGACTTTATCAAAACCTGTGATACTCCTCAATTTTAAAATCGCCAAACGTAGCCCCTGTCTCATATAAACTCATGGCAATATCTAACAGGGAAAACATCATGACTGCCCCCGTTCCTTCTCCTAATGCAAGTCCTGCATCCAGAACCGGAGAAAGCCCCAGCTCCCGCATCAAAAGTTCCGAAGCCGGTTCCTTTCCTTTGTGGGAGGGAATGATAAATTCTTTTGTTCCCGGACAAAGCCTCTCTGCTGTAAGCGCTGCCACCGCACTGATGACACCGTCTGCCACGATCGGCATATGGTATTTTGCACCACCTAAAAACACACCGCAAAGCCCTGCGATATCCAGCCCGCCGACCGAGCATAAAATACGCATCGGCTCAGTCTCTCTCAACTGATATTTTTCCAGTGCCGCTGTAATCACCTGTCTTTTTCTGTCAAGCCCTTCATCACTTAATCCGGCGCCCCGTCCTGCCACGATCTCCGGCGGAACGGAAAGCAGAGCTGCTGCCATCGCCGCACTTGTCGTCGTATTGCCAATTCCCATCTCTCCGGTGCCAAGCAGCGAATATCCGGCTTCTTTGCACTCTTTTACAAGTTCCATCCCAACCCGGACCGCCTGCATGGCTTCTCTCTCTGACATCGCAGGTTTTAGCAGAAAATCATTTGTACCTTTTTTTACTTTTCTGCTGATGACTCCCGGAAAAATCCGGTCGGTGTTCACACCGATATCCACCGGAAAAATCTCTGCGCCAACAGCTTTCGCCATTTTACAGACCGAAGTATTTCTTTTTCCGAGATTCTCTGTCACCGCTGCCGTGATCTCCTGCCCGGACTGGCTGATGCCTTCCGCCACAACGCCATTATCTGCGCACATGACGATCACTGCTTTTTTCGCAATATCAATCTCTGGCGACCCAAGGATTGCCCCGATCCTTGCGAGAAGTCCCTCAAACTCCCCCAGACCATCCAGCGGTTTTGCCACACGATCCCAGTTTGCTTTGATTTCCTGCCTGATTTTTTTATCCGGTTCCTCTATTTTAAATTCCATTATTTTTCCTCTTTATGCACTGCACATTTTCATTACTGTTTACTTGTACCTCGTTCCAGTAACAACATTTCTGTTTTAAATCGCAGCTTCCCGCAGCATCGCATACACAGCTTCCATATCCATGGACTCCCGCAGACCGTCTGCAAGTTTATCATACTGCATCTGCTTAAACTGCCCGTAACTTATCATCTGCCCGGTATCCAGCACCACACCCTTCCGTTCAGCCAGGATACTAACCAGTGTCTCTGCCAGCGTTCCCTCGTCAAAAATGCCGTGAACATATGTTCCGTATACGTTACCGGAAAAGATTCCGTCGTATTTTACACTGCCATCTGCTTCGTTTTGTATTCTGCACATGTAACGCTTCTCATTACCTCTGCTTTTCGGATCTATGACACACTCACTGTCTACGATGCTTCCACCGTCTGCGGTGCTTCTAT
>UMGF01100112.1_pt1 | contig 15518 bp, 8 predicted proteins | sample 1965181 | NCBI WGS metagenome assembly UMGF01 (sample SAMEA4836063, study PRJEB28245) | human gut metagenome | biome: gut microbiome; material: fecal sample | place: Denmark | collected 2008 | reverse complement strand
TTGTGAAGCGGGACTGTCTCTGACGGCTCGCGGTGCCTCCTCCCGGTCCGCCGGAACGAAACAGGGATTGCGATACGTGACTGCGCGATTCCGAAACCTTATTTTTCCTGCCGCAGCGTTTCGGGCGATGCGATGACCGTGCGCTCCGTGATCGCAAACGTCCCCCTGCCTTCCGCGGCCGAAAGCGGGCGAGGCACGATACCGATGTCGGCGCGCGCGACGGCGAGATACGGCAATGCTGTCAGAAATAGCGTGATTTTCAGCTTCATTGTTTCGGATGTATTCGAAAAGAGGGCCGACAAGCCCGGACGTTCCGTTGCTTGCCGGCCCTCGGCCGGTTATCGGATACAGCGGTTATTTATTGTAACGAATCGCGAAATACTCGAGGCTGCTTGCATGCTGGGAGGCCAAAGCCGCTCCGGCAGCGCTTCCGTTCAGGCGGGCGTTGGCATAATCGCTGCCGTCGCTGCAAAGGTCGCTCGTCGGACGCAGACGGATGTAGACGTCCGGGTGGCCGAGGATTTCCTGCGGCAGTTCGAAGTCGATGTACTTGTAGGCCACGATCGACGAGTAGAGCGTATTCGACCAGACGGAGACGTCGGGCACCGTGTATTCGCCGATGAGATTCCATTGCGAGTCGTCTTCGGGCGCCTGCGAGTCGGTGAGCGCCCACTCGGCGCACCAGTAGCGGGGCGAATAGAAGGTCTGCTGCGTGTTCATCACGGAGATTTGCATCGAGATGTGCGAGGTCGAAATGCCCTCGGTCGAGAAGTTGATCAGCCATGCGTAGAACCGTCCCGTGTCGTCGTCCCACCAGTAGTGGTTGGAGAAGGCGGTGTAACAGTTGCCGCTTACGTTGGCCTTGCCGCGCATCGACGTACTGCCGTTGTAGTTGATTTGCTGGGAGCTCGTCGGGATTGCGTCGTTTCCGGGCCAGCCTCCCGAACCGCTGGCTGCGTATTGGTCGGAGGCGTACGGGCCGCACCACTCGATCGTTCCGTCGGGATTGCGGCTGATGAAGGCGTCCATCTTCGGATTCCAGCTCTCCTTCGAGGGGTCGATTACGATGCCGATACCGTTCTTGTTGCCGTAGTTGGCGCCGAAGAGGTTGTTCGCGCTGTTGCCGACGGGTCCTAAGTATTCGTACGTGCCGCCGCCCACCATGTGCTGCTTGTAGGTGGCTTGCAGGTACTCCTTGGAGGCCGAACCCGAATACTTTTCCTGATAGGTGTGCGTCAGCCAGCCGTTCGTGCCGTAGGTGGGTTTCTGCACCTCGTTCTCCGTGTCGGGGTTCCAATAACGATATTCGGTCAGCAGTGCCGAGAAGCTGTCTTCCACGCTGTTCTGCATCTTGCCCCAGATGTCCTCCTTGTTCTGGTGGCGGATTTGATAGCGGCCGATGTAGCCGAGCGTCGGGTCATCCGTCATTTCGGCAGGGTCGGCTCCGTTGCGCCATTCGAAACGCGAGAAACGTTCGTGGACGATTACGCCCGAAATGTCGCCCGAACCGTAGGGCAGCCGTGTGCCGTCGCTGCGGTATGCGCAGTTGGTATTGGTCATCATGTACATGGCGTCGCCGTTGATGTCGCGCACGAGCAGCGGGTATTTGCTGATACGGTGTGCGTTCGTGCCGATTGCGTACCCTTCGTTGACCGGCGTGATCGAACCTTTGCGTACGGGGAACTCGACCTCTTTGAGTGTCACGTAGGTGTAGATGTCGTCGTCGGTCAGCTCGTTCATGTGTTTCTCCTTGACGGGAACGTCGGAAGCCGAACCGGCGGTGCGCGAAATGACCATCGACTTGGTGACGCCCTCCAATTCGTAGCGGTCGGGATTCTCGACCAGGTTGCCGGTGGCGCCTTGAATGAGGAGCTGCACGTGGTCGTACTGGTCGAAGATGTTGTCCTCGACCTCGTTGGTGAGAATCGCGATGCCGTAGCGGCCGTCCTTCGATTCGAGGTAGAGGGTCCGTTCCGAAACGGTGTAGTCGATTGTCGAGGTGGTAAGTTGGGTGTTCTCGCCCGCATTGCGGTTGTCGGGGTTGCTCACGACGATGCCTTCGATGATGACGTAGTCTTCGATCTTCTTGTTGAGGGCGTAGTTTTGGCGGAACTCCTCGAAAGTGATGTTGCGGCCGAGCGTCTCTTTGGCCGTGCGTTGCAGCAGATTGAACTCGACGGAGACGGTCTCGTCCCATCCGTCGGTGAATGAGAGCGACACGGCGGCCGAGCGCGGAACCTCTTCGGCGGGGTTGGCGTCGAGCGTGATGACCAGCTCGCGCTCCTCGCTCTCGGCGTCGACGATCTCGATCTCCTGGATCCAGTCCGTATTCTCGGGATCGGAGTATTCGGTCTCCACCGTAATGTCGGAGAAGGGAACGTTGGTCTCGATGACCGACTTGTTCTCGCCGCCGGCCCCGGGGACGATGATCGACGAATTTGCGAATGCGATGCGCGCGTCGATGAGCGCCTTCTGCTTGATGTAGAGCGTGTCGCGCCGCGAATCCACGTCGGAGCAGAGGACGATGCCCGCCTTGCGTTTGAAATCCTCGTTGAATTCGCATTCGGCCGTGATTGTGGCCTTGCCGTCCGTCGTCTCGCCGCACGCGAGGCTCAGCCAGTCGGATTCGTTTATCCGTTCGATATGGTATGCGCCGTTGGTGTAGATGTCGATGTCGAACGAGTTCGCATCGGCCTCGACGATGAACTCTTTTTCCAATGCGCCCAGTTTGACGAGGTCGATGTCCTCGGCGTCGACATTGGTGCAGGCAGCTGCGATTCCGACCGCAGCGGCGATGCTCCAAAACTTGAATATCGATTTGCGAAAGTTCATGTTGTTTCGGTTTTGTCGTTGTTGTTTTTCCGGTCAGGCGGTCGGCTGTCGTCCGCCGCCCGACCGAAATGCGTTTAGTTGTAACGTATCGTGAGCGTACCGATTCGAACCTGACAGTTGGCGGCCGTGATCTCCGGCGTGAGCGTGCCTTTTTCGATGCCCAGATTCGTCGGATAGGTCGAAGCGCTGCTGCTCGGGGCGATGTCGGTCACCTTGTCGGCTACTTGCAGGCGCAACACCACCTTCTCCTTGCCGAAGCAATCGGCCGGCAGCCGGCGCAGATGCTCGGTGTAGCCCGGCGTCGAGTCCTGCGATGTCCCGCTCCACCATACGATCGAACGCTTCTTGATGATCGGGCAGTCGGGAACGGGTCGGAACGTCGTGCCTCCGTCGACGGAGTAGAGCAGATTCCAGTGCGCAGGGCCGGTCAACGAGGTGTTGTTCATGTTTCCGTGTCCCCAAACGATGCCGAAAATCAGGTTCGATCCGGTGATGCCCTGCGTCGAGAACGAGATGTCGAAATATTTGCCTTCGTCCTTGTCGAAATCCCACCACTGGCGCGAGAGTACGACGCTGCCATTGGGCACCAGTCCCTTCTGTTCGGAAGTTCCGCCGCCGTTGCCCGAGCAGACGACATTGTTGAAATCCGGTGACCCGGCCTGCGTGGCGTCGTACTTGTCGATCTCGCCCTCTCCGATTTCCGGTGTGAGGTCGTTCTGGCGGTCGTTCCAGTTCCACTCGACGATGGTCTTCGAGAACGGCTCTTCGGTCAGGGCGATCTCACCCTGAGTCATGGCGCGCAGCTGGTAGCGGCCGAGGTCGCCGAAACGGACGGGCGCCACGTCGTCGGCCACGACGATACCTCGGAACGTGCCCGAACCTTGGGCTACGACCGAATAGAATTCCAGATCGCGTCCCGAGCTGAAACGGCGCCAGGGTACGGCCGCATTGGTCAGCATGTGGATTACTTCGCCCGTCTTGTCGTAGCACATCAGCGGTGCGACGTCCCAGCGCGGCGCGGTGGCGCCGATTGGGTTCACGTCGTCTTTGAGCGAGTAACCGTCGGTGCAGTTGGTGTAGGCGCCGTCCTTGCACATGATTTCCAGGTCGGGTACCGAGACCAGCGTGAAGATGTCGTCGTCGGTGAGTTCGGCGATACGTTTGGTCTTGACGGGAATCTTGAATTCGTCGGGTGTCGATGTATCCAAAATGTTGGCCGCCGTCAGTCCCGTGATGGTGTAGCATTCGGGGACGGCCTTCTTTTCGAGGATGGCGCCGTCGAGCGAGAGCCGCACCTTCGAGAAACGTTCCAGCGTGTTGTCGTCTTCGGTTGCGAATTTCAGGCAGAAACCGTAGCGGCCGTCCGTCGATTCGAGGTAGACCGTGCGGTCGTTCTCGGTGCGGTCGAACGCATACTGTCCGGTCTGGGGGCTCGAAACGATGTTCTTGCTGGCCGGGTCGCTGACCACGAATCCCTCGATATAGCCCGCCAGCGAGATTTCGCCCGGGGTCATTCCGCGTACGGTCGCGAAGTCGACGGCGGTGGGATAGGCTTTCTGGGTGATTTTGCAGACTGCCGAAACGGAGGCGCCCAATGCGTCGGCGTAACTGAGGTTGAGCGTGGCGGAACGGGCTTCCGAGCTGTCGTTCTGAGTCAGCGAGAAGGTCAGCCCCTCGTCCGTGAGCATGGGTTCCGACAGCCACTCGTTGCCCTCCTCGACGGGGGTATCGTAGGTGATATCGTAGACGATTTGGTCGGCGTAGGGTACGAGATTATTTGTCGTGGCCGGAATCGTGCACTGTTGTGCATAACCCTCGTAGGTCTCGACGGAGCTGTCCAGTTTGAGCGAAGGCTCGGCGATTCCCTGCGAGATGCTCAGCACCGAGGTGGTGGCTGTGCCCTCGGCGTCTTCGATGAAGAGGGTCAGGTCGGCCAGGCGCGTGGAGCCGGCCTCGTTGCCCTCGACGGCGAACGACACGCCCTCGTGCGTGATGGCGACCTCGGAAATCCAGGGCGTAACGGGTTGCGCCTGCGGCTTGTCGTCGCCCTCTTCGCTTTCGGCGCGCGTCACGACGGGTACGGGTTCACCGGGCACTCCGTCCGCATCGTAGTAGGTGACGGAAGCCTCCACGTCGTCGATGCAGTACCGCAGGTTGGTGTCGATGGGTGCGAAGATTCGCGATGGCGCCTTCAATAGCGCTACGGCGGGTTTGGCGAACGCGAGCGACGGTTCGGTGACGGTGCCCGCTTGGGTGAACATTACGGTGTCGGCCAGTTCGCCTTTCTGGAAGACGACCCCGACTTTGCGCGAAATACCGTAGTTGGCCGCGTAAGTGAAGACGATTTCGTGGTTGCCGTAACCTTCGAGCTTGTTGAGCGACGCCCACTTCACGTTGCGCGTGAAGCGTGCCGTCCACTCTCCGTTCGAATAGACCAGCACGTGTGTCGAGCCGGCCTCTTTGCTCAGCGACAGTTCCCGTGCCGCCACCGCCAGCGGCAGGTCCATCTCGAAATCCTTCTGACAGCCGGTCAGGGCGGCCGCGAATGCCGCGACGGCGATCAGCAGGCCGGCGGCCGATCTTTTGTGTTTATTGAGTGATGTTTTCATAGTCTGAGAGTTTCTGGTCGTTACAACCCGTAGGCCTTGTATTCGTTGTTGTCGAGGTTATTCTTCGAGTAGGTTACCTCCGTGTCGGGAATGGGGTAGTAGCGGTGGCACGGTTTGATGAGGCTGGACGTCGTATTGAGTTGCAGAGGGCCATAGTCGCTGTTGCTCGTCACCGCATCGTACCAGATGCCCCAGCGCACCAGATCGTACTTGCGCTGGAATTCGCCGAAGAGCTCCCGCGCCCGTTCGTTGCGAATCTCCTCTTCCAGGCGTGCGGGCGTACGGTAGATGTAGTTGCCCAGTCCGGCGCGCGTGCGGGTCATGTCGAGGTACTCGATCGACTTCTCGTAGTTTTCCTTGTAGAAGTAGCACTCGGCCATCATCAGCAGCGCGTCGGCGTAGCGGAATACCTTGTAATTGTTGCCGTCGGCCGATGCCTGCATGTTCGGGCACCAGAATTTCGGACCGCACCAGGGACGGGTGTTGGTGCTGTTGAAGGTCTTGTCTTCATAGCCCCACGCCATGTTGTATTTGGCGCGGATATCCTTGCCCATCTTGGATTGGAGTCCCTGACAGAAGTAGACGTTCGGCCGCATGGCCGTCCATACGGTCGCCTGATCGCCGAGTTCGGGAATGTCGACGCCGTCGTAGATGGACGAGTTGGCCGAACGCGGATAGGGCTGGCAGATGCAGGCCACGTTGGAGGTATAGGTGAGACCGCCCTGCGTGTAGGTGTGCTGAATCTCCATGATGGATTCGGGAGTGTTCTTGTTGCGGAAGAGGATGTTCTGGGCGTAGTCGTACTGCGACAGGGGGCCGTAGATGGTCTCGATCTGTTGCAGCGCTTCGAGGGCCGTGTCCCACTCCTTGTTCCACATGGCCATTTTGGCGATGAGCATGTAGGCGCAGGAGGCTCCCAGCCGGTTGGCCTCGTTGTCGTAGGTGCGAGTCTGGTCGACGAGCGGCGCGATCGACTGCAAGTCTTTGATTACTGTCGCGCGCGTTTCGTCGGCATCCATGCGCGGCAGCACCTGAATGCGGTTGAGCACCTCGTTGTCGGTGACGTCGTCGAAGTAGAAGGGAACGTTGCCGAAGAAGCAGGTCAGCGTCCAGTAGTAGAACGCGCGCAGAGTCTTGGCCTCGCAGAGCAGTTGCAGGTATTGCTCTTCGGAGAGTACTTCGTTCTGATAGGCGCGTTCGATGCCGTTGACGGCGAAATTGCAGCGCTGTACGCCGAGGTAGCCCTGTGTCCAGACGGTCGAGCCGAAACGCGGCACGGCGGGCGAGATGTCCAGACTGGCGTCGCGCGTACCCGACGGGCAGTATGCGATGTCGGTGACGCATTCGGTGGCGAGCATGTAGGTGTAGGTGTAAATCGATTTGATGGGGATGTAGCAGCTGTTCACGACCGACTGGCACTCCGAGTATTTGCGGAAGAAATTGTCGGGACTCGAAATTCCCGACGTGTCCTCGTCGAGCGAACACGACTGGAACAAGAGGGAAGCCGAGAAGAGCGTCGCATACAATATGTTCTTGATTTTCATAGTTCTTATGATCTTATTGGTTTAGTATCTCAACTGGATGCTGAATATGATGGTTCGGGGTTTGGGGTAGGCGCCCAAGTCCATGCGGCGCAGCGTCGACGAGGTGCCTTCGCTCGATACGTCGGGATCGAATCCGTTGTATTTCTTCCACAGATAGAGGTTTTCGCCCGATACGCTCAGCGTGAGGTCGCGCAGCCACGAGCATTTTTTCCGCAAATCGAACGTGTAGGCGAGCGTGACGTTTTTCAGTCGCAGATACGAAGCGTCGTGAATCATGAAGTCGCTCGGTAGCGCGGCGTCGCTCTTGGCTCCGGCGCGCGGGATGTCGGAGTTGGGGTTGCGCACGGGATGCCAGGCGTCGAGCATGTAGCGGTACTGGTTCGCGAACTGGGAACCGGCCATGTAGATCTCCGAATAGTTGTAGATCTTGCCGCCGAGCGAGTAGGCGAAATAGACACCCAGTTTGAAGCCGTGAATGTAGAACGTGTTTTGCAGACCGCCATACAGATAGGGGTCGGCGTTGCCCTGATAAATCAGGTCTTCGCGCGACATCACGCCGTCGTGGTTGACGTCGTAGTAGCGTGCGCCGCCGTCGGTGTTGGAGACGCTCACGTAGGTCTTCGTAATTTCGTTCTCCTTGCGTTCGTCGGCGTTTTTCCACGTGCCGCCGTACTTGAAGCCCCACAGCGAGTTGAGCGGGTATCCCTTGACGTATCCGTACATCATGTAGCTGTTGTTGCCCGGCGAGTCGTAAGCCGAAATGAAGTCTTCCGAGCCGATGTCGTCGACCATCTGGTCGTTATGCGACATCGTGAGCGTCGTCGTCCAGTGGAAGTTCGGCCGCACGATGTTCTGGCTCTCGATCGAAAGCTCGATGCCCTTGTTCGACGTCGAGCCGATATTGGTCCAGCGCGAGGTGTAACCCGTCTGGGCGGCTACGGCCAGCGACATGAGCAGATCGGTTGTCTTGGATTTGTAGGCTTCGGCCGTGATGTTCAGGCGTCCTTTGAACATCGACCAGTCGATGGCCACGTTGTAGGCGGCCGTCTTCTCCCATGTCAGGTCGGGCGAATCCAGACGGCTGCGGTAGAAGGCGACAGGCTGCGAGCCGTCGAACAGATAGCCGCCTGTGGTGGACGAGAGCACGGCCAGCGAACGGTAGGTGCTGATCGCGTCGTTGCCGGTCAGACCGGCGCTCACGCGAATCGACAGGTCGTCTATCCAGTCGCAGTCTTTCAGGAAGTTCTCGTTGGCCAGATTCCACTTGACGGCCGCCGACGGGAAGAATGCCCACTTGTTGTTGGCCGCGAAGTTCGAGGCGCCGTCGTAACGGCCGGTCACCGTGAGGTAGTAGCGCGATTTCCAGTTGTAGTTCAGACGGGCGTAGACCGACATCTTGGTCTTTTTCGAGTAGGCCGTGCCTGCCGAGTAGGTCTCCTTGTCCAGGACAGCGTTCATGTTGTTCCACATGATGGCGTCGTCCATGTAGCCTTTGCCCGAGAGATTGAAGTCGTGCGACACGAACCGGTAGGCCGAGAAGCCGCCGAGGACGTCCAGCGCATGGCCGTTCTTCTCGAACTTGTAGCCGGCCGTCGTCTCCCACGAGAACGAATTCTCGTCCCAGTCGGCGCGGTATGCCTCGCCGCCTTCGTTTTCGCTCTTCATGGGCAGCGTGCCCGGATAGTAACGGTACGTGTGACGCTGGTAGAGGTAGTAGGAGAAGGTGCTGTTGATCGTGAAGTTCTTGATCGGTTCCAGTTTGAGCGAGAAGTTGTGGTTGCTCGAATGACGTTCGAGGTAATGGGTGTTCTGGTCGATCAACGCACGCGGCGTATTGATTTTCTGTCCGTTGTAGTACAGCGGGTTGTATGTGTCCGTCGGTTTGAGCAGCGGTGACAGGTATTGGGCGCCGCTCCACCAGTTGGTGCCGCCTATCGTGGCCTTGTTCTGGTCGTTGTGCCTCCATGTATAAGACCCCGTGTAACCGACTTTCAGCCATTTGAACAGCTGGCGTTCGAGGTTGATACGCCCCGTGAAGCGCTTCTGGCCGCTGTCGTCGATGATGCCCTGCGTATCGTTGTAGGAGAACGAAGAGTAGTACGAGGCTTTCTCGTTGGTGCCCGAGAGCGAGAGCGCGTAATTCGAGTAGATGGCCGTGCGGGTGATCTCCTTGATCCAGTCGGTTCCCTCGCCCAGCGAGAGCGGGTCGGGGTACACCGAGCCGGAGAGCGGCGTATCGGCGCCGATGTCGGGATGGTTGGCGTCGGAGCCGAACGAGGCGTAGTCGTTGCGGTATTGTGCGAATTCCGCCGCGTTCATGATGTCGAGGTGGCGGGGCAGCTGCGAGAAGCCGATGTCGGTCTTGAACGTGATGTTCGGCTTGCCCGTCGTGCCGAGTCCCCGTTTGGTGGTGATGAGGATGACGCCGTTGGCGCCGCGTGAACCGTAGATGGCCGTCGACGAGGCGTCTTTCAGCACGGAGATGGAAGCGATGTCGTCGGAGTTGATGTCGTTCAGGTCGTGGATGGCGTCCATCACGCCGTCGACGACGATCAGCGGTTCGTTCGAGGCGTTGATCGAACGCGTGCCGCGGATACGGATGGTCGTGGTGGCGCCCGGTTCGCCGGTGGTCGACATGAAGTCGGCGCCGGCGATACGTCCCTGCAATGCGTTGTCGACCGAGAGCGTGGGCAGGTCCTTGATGTCGTTCATCTTGACCGTAGAGACCGAACCGGTCAGGTCTTTCTTGGCCACTTGGCCGTAGCCGATGACCACCACTTCTTCGATGTCGGTGGAGGCGTCCTTTTCCAGCCGGATGTTGAATTTCGTGCGGCTGCCCACCTTCGTCGTCTGTGACGTGTAGCCGAGGTAGGAGAATGTCAGCGAATCGGAGGGTTTGACTTTGAGTGTGAATTTACCTTTGGTGTCGGTCGTCGTGCCCTGCACTCCGCCAGCGACGACCACTGTGGCTCCGACCAGCGGATTGCCTTCGGAGTCGAAGATGATGCCGTGAACCGCCTGCGGCTGTTCCTGAGCCTTCGCCGGTGCCGTGTATGCTGCGAGCATTATCAGAATCGCCCCCAGCGACATCGCACGGGCGAAAACGCTCATTGTGTGAAGAAATTTGTTCATTTCAGGTTGTTTTAGGTGATACGACTTGTTCCGGCCTGCTTACTCCTGACCCTCCTCGAGAGGCGCTCCGAGGATTATGTCCTTGCCGCTGCCGTTGTTTTCGGTAAAGTAATTCTCTTCGTCCGCTTCGAGGCGGCGGATGTAGAAATTGTCGAGGAAGATGCGGTTGTTGACCGGCGACGTCTGGGTGAACGAGCCGCAGCTGATGCGGATGCGCGTGTTGACCGTAATCGGATTGAGCTGCGTTCCGACCACGAAGACCAGCAGGTCGCTTCCCTCCCACATGTTCTCGGGGAACTCGTCGCTCCGGGGGTCGTAGTAGGCGGCTTCGAGCTCGATCGAGGTCTTGCCCGTGTCGGCGAAATCGGCGATTACGCCCCCGTCGAGTACCTCGACCTTGATTTTGTTGTCGTCCTTGGCTCCGGTGTAGAAGTCGGTATACGCCACAGCGCGGAACGAGACCATGAGCATCGAGTCGCTGCGCAGCGTGTTGGTGTAGGGCGAAATCAGGTCGGCGCCGTGTCCTTCGTCGTCGCCCAATTTCAGATAGCCGTTCTTGCCGTAGCAGTGGGCGTGCTCCTCGCCGTCGATTGTCGTGGAGGAGAAGCCGTAATCCTTCTGGGCGGTCGTCCAGTCGTCGATGGGCGTCTCGTCGTCCGTGAAGCGGGGATCGGTTTTGCCGTACTTCATGGAGGAGAAATCGTTGCTCACGCGAGCTGTCGAACCTTGGTGTACGGGCACTATGCGGTTGTAGTTCAGCGTCCCGTCGGTCGCCGCCAGAATCAGCATACCCGTGCGCCGCGTGTAGTAACAGCCCGTTTCGACACGCCGCTGGACGTCGAGGGTCACTATGCGGCACCCCGTCAGCGGGTCGACCGCAGTGTCGTCCAGGACTGCCGCCCAGGGCATGTCGGCGTCGTCCTCCCACGAGGCGACGAAGTCGACGTTCGCCTCCGCATAGATTTTCGCCTGCCCGCCCTGCACGCCGACGTATACGGCGTCGACCGGCTTCTTTTCGATCGGGTCCGCGTAGACCGCGATCGACTCGCTGCGGTCGGAGTTCGAGTGCGTTTCGCACGACACGCAGGCCGCCGCCAGGCACGCGATTCCGATCGCTCCCCGCAGCAAGCGGGCGAGACTTTCCGTCAGAAATGTTTTTCTCATAAGTCGATAAGGTTAACAGTAGTAGTATTGGTTTCAGGTCGGAGATTCGTTCCCAACGGTCATTTCAACTCGAAATCCACCAAAATCGGACGGTGGTCCGAGGGGTCGTAGAAGTTGGACACGTAGGGACTCTTGGTTGCCGTCGTCCACTTGTCGATGACGATCAGCGCGTTCGCGACACGTCCGTACATCGAGGGCGAGGCGTACATGAAGTCGATGCGGGCATTGCCGTAGGTCGACGAGATGAAGCGTCCCGGGTTGCGCTCGGCGATGATGTCCACCAAATCGGTATTGTTGCGGATGTGATCGTGAACCAGCAGACGGGTGTCGTTCTCGGGATAGTTGTAGAACCAGTTGTCGACGCGGGAACGGGCGTTGAAGTCGCCCATCATCAGCCAATCCTCCTGTGCGGCGTAGGCCGGATCGTTGACCGTCTTGTCGCAGATGTACCCGATTTCGAACGCACGGTACTTGTCGCCTTCGTTGTTGGCGGCGCTCGCCGCCTGATTTGCCGAGCCGGTGACGCCGAAGGCGTAGGCCTGCGGCCACGTGTGGAGCGTCACGACATTGATTTTATGACCCTTCACGGTGACTTGCTGGATGGCGGCGCCGTGCGAAACGGGTTTTCCCGCCTGCTCCGTATCCGTGATTTTGAGCAGCGTCTCGATCGGATATTTCGAGGTGATGGTCTGCGGATAATTGTCGCGCCAGCCGCCGACGGCCGTATACGAGTGGCCGTAGCGCGCTGCCAGTGCCGGCCAGCCGTCGGGCAGGAACTTGTCGGATGCGGGCGCTCCTGCATTGGTGTTGTCCTTGTAGATGGTCGCCGATTCGCACCATACGCACACGTCGGGGTCGTACTTCTTCACCCAAGCCGTGAAGTTGTCGTAATCGTTGGCCTGATCCGACCACATGCCGTTTTGAATATTCCAGTAGAGCACGCGCAGAATGTTCTCGCCCCGCTCCGCTTCGCCGAGCGAACGCACCTCGATGTTGTCGAGATAGAAGCCATGGACGCCGCTGCTTGTGTCGTTGCCCGCCCAGTAGAGCATCGTGCCGTCGGTCGCGTTCTCCACGACGACCTCCACGCGGTGCCACTCCTTGACGGCCGACTCGCTCGACGGGAGCGTCACGTAGTTTTTCTCGACGATGTATTTTCCCGTTGCACCCGAGTAGCCCGAATTCTCGTCGGTCAGCGTGACGGAGTGCCCGTCGACGGTCGCCGAGGCGATCATTCCTCCGTTGAGGACTTGGAACAGCAGGACGTCCGTCGAACCGTACTGGTAGCAGAAGTCGAATGCGACGCGCACGGAGCCGATGCCCTCTATGGCTTGAAGCGCGGCGGTCTGGAAGATGCCGCGGCCCGTGTTCCCCGTGCCGCAGGCGAGATAACCCTGATACTCCTGACAGCGGAACATGAAGGTGTAGTCGGCGATGTTGCGGCTGGCCACGTAGGAGTCGGACATTTGATGCGACGTGCCGACCGTCTTGCCGTTGACTTCATCCCACGTATTCGACTGGATGAAGGCCGACCCGGGGTTGTTGTAGGCGACCCGTTCGAAGGCGTCCGCATAACCGTCGCGGTCCGTTCCCGAGTCCGTCGTAACGGTTTCGGCCGTCGGGGCGTAGCCCGACGCCTCCTGTCCGCCCATGATGTCGCCGCCCCAGACGAAGTTGTCGAAACCTTCGTAGAAGACGAGGTCGGCGTCGGGCGTATAGGCCAGATCGACGGTGTATACTTCGCCTGCGGCGAGTTGCAGGGACGCCAGCGTATGTTTCATGGCGCGGTGCTCCGCGTCGCCGACGGTAATCTCCAACCCCGTCGGATAGTCGCCCGGCGCCAGCATGATGTGGAAATGTTTCGGCGTTCCCTTGTCCAGCGCCACGCAGCGGCCGTCGTCGGTGCAGTTGAGCACGGCGAAGTCGACGCCTTCGGTCATCGAGAAGCCCCCGCGGGAGGGGAGGTAGTTGGCGAATCCGGCCACGATTTCTTCGTCGGGCGACGCGACCTTCACCGAAGCGATTTCGGCCGATCCCGTCAGCGCCACGTCCAGCACGGCGAAAGCGTCGTCGAAAATCAGCTTGTTGCCGTTTTCTTTGGTGTACGAACCGTACATCGGGTACGATTGCAGCGCTTGGGCGGTCGTCGTCCAGAACTGCGAGTAGGGGAGTTTCACATCGGTGTAGACCGAGGTGTCATACCAACTGCCGGACTCCGTAGTGGTCAGTGTGGCGTTGTAGGTGCCGGCGTTCGATGCCGCGACGTCGATATAGCGGCGGTCGTTCTCATCGGTCGCAATCGCATAGGGCTTGCCGTTGACCGTTACCTTCGACTCATTCCATACCCGCTCGCCGACGCCCATCGGCCGGCGGATGCCGTTTTCCGACTCGGACAGGTAGAAACGCACTTTGCCGTCCACCACCTCGATGTCCTCGTATTCGTCGCCGTCCGGTCGGTCGGGACGGTCGGGGTCGTCGATTTCTTTTTCACCGTTGCCGCACCCCAGACAGCAACAGCAGATCAGCAATACTGTCGTTTTGCTGAAAGAGTTTAAGGTTCTTAGTAGATTTTGAAGCATAGTATATGGGATTTAGGAATTCTGCGGGGACAGGATGCGGCCGGAAACGGAATGCAAAAAGAGGAGCGCACATTGCAGAAAACAATGCGCGCACGTGTAATCGTACGTGTGTTAGTGGGTTACGATCTAAATACCGATGGGGGGGGGGGAATTATTCCCTCGCTACGGCGCGTAGAAGCGTGCCGCATCCTGCGAGCGAAGATCGTATAGACGATGGTCGAGGTTCCCATCCGGTTCGGTTTTGGTCGGGTCGCTTCTCCATTAAGGGGAAGCATTTAGACAAAAATAAATAAAAAATTTCAATTTGCAAAATACGGAACGAATAAATTTTCATGCGGTTGGTTGTCGTTTTTGGTATTTTCGTTTCATCCGGCCGGAGTTTTTCTGCGCATGAAATCGCGGGATATTGTTTCGGGGGGGGGCGTGCGGGGATTGCTGCCGGAGCTGGAATTGCTCCGTACGGAGGGTTCCGGGGGGGGCCGGCGGCATGAAGGTCTCGGGGCGCTGTTGAGCGTATCGCCGTATGCCGGTGTCCGACCGAGAGGCGAAACCCTTTGATTTCCGGCTCGATTTCTGACTCGTCCCGCGACGCCGGCGTCGTCGTTCTCTTCGGTGACTCGTGTAAGTTGCGATACCTTTTTCTGCCGAAGATAAATCTCCGACATTCGTGCGAATGATATTGCGGAGTCATTGGCTTCCGTATTGCAATCGTCCCGTTTTGCGAACGGCACTATCCCCCCCCCTCCGAGGAGAAGGGGGCGTTGTCCGAGGTGTCCGCTCGAAATGGCGATATCGGTATTTATCCGTCCGAATACTCCTGTTCGTTTTGTTTTGCATGTTCCGCTCGTTCCGCCGTCTGCGGTCGGTGCCGCGCATTTTTTTTGCGAGTGCAGGCTGCGTCGGATAGCGGCGAACCGCCGGTGCAGCCGGCGATGCCGAGGCTGAATACCTATTTTAAAATGGGTCTTGTCGTTATATTTGAAGAATCTCCGCCAATTGTGGAACCACAAGGGGAGGGCGAAGTGTTCAATATTGTAGTTTTTGATGGTCTCGCATGTACTTGCAGCCGCGGATAAAGCCCATGGCAGTGAGTCGTTATCCGCATCGTTTTCGAATCTTCATCCCGACCGTCGTTAGTTGTCCCGGCCTGCCGCAATCCATCCGGCAGGTCGCTTCGTCCCCCCCCCTGCATAAGATACTGCGACGCGATTACAACTCATATAACCGCGGACCCGATAAAATTCATTATCCGCCTGTTCGGAGCGACTGTATAGGCCCGAATGCGGCAACTAACCGACAACCAAATACTTAACGGCTAATATCGAAATTTTCGGATAGCGACCATTTATGTCCCACTTGTGTACCACCGCCACTTTTCGGACTATATACCACAAGAGAAAAATCCTTGATATTCGGCTGAATATCAAGGATTCTCGGTTAGTCGGGGTGACAAGATTCGAACTTGCGACAACACGCCCCCCAGACGTGTACTCTAACCGGGCTGAGCTACACCCCGATGGCGTATGGTGCAAACCCTCGGTCGGTTTTGCGGTGCAAAGATAATTATTTTCTGAAATATTTACTACTTTTGTCCGAATAATTTTCGTAAAAAGTGAAATTCGCCCTCGAAATCCGCCGAGGAATTCTTTTCGGCCTCC
>UMGF01010741.1_pt1 | contig 15734 bp, 14 predicted proteins | sample 1965181 | NCBI WGS metagenome assembly UMGF01 (sample SAMEA4836063, study PRJEB28245) | human gut metagenome | biome: gut microbiome; material: fecal sample | place: Denmark | collected 2008 | reverse complement strand
TCCGGAGGAATATATCGGCGTGGGCCACTGTGTTCTTGGATACCGTGACTGTGAGTATCCAACAGCCAAACCGCGTAAAGATGGTTTTGTGATCCGTGTGTGATCGGCTTGCAGAATAAAATTTCCACTGCCAAAAACTTTTAATGTAAATAAAGATCTGACAGATTCCTGCATGATACGCATCGCTACGTATCTGAGAATACACAGGGAAACAACCCTCCGGTATCATAAATACCAGAAGCTTTTCCCGTCTTCTCCGGCAGTGATCTGTCAGATTTTATTTTCTCTTATTTCAGTGCTTTATCCTTATATCTAGAAATCTCCTCCAGATATTTTTTCCCAAGGGCACTGATGTTAACACCCTTTCTGGCAACATAACCGATTGTCATGATCTCATCGGAATCCAGCTTCACAGCACAGTAATCGGAACCATTAAGATCCTCACAGATAATACCGGAGCATAAGGTATATCCATTCAGTCCTACCATCAGGTTCAGCATAGTAGCCCTGTCATCGGCTTTGATCAGCCGTTTGTATTCATAGGTGCTCAAAACCTCCTCAGCAAAATAAAAAGAGTTATTTCCTCCCTGTTCAAAGGACAGACACGGATATTCCTTCAGTTCTTCCAGCGTGATCTTCTCACGCTTCGCCAGAGGATGCCCCTTCCACATATAAACGTAGATCCGACAGTTGAGAAGTTCGTGAAACTCCAGACCATACTCGTGAAACATTTTTGTAAGTACCTTACGGTTAAAATCATTTACGTAGAGGATCCCGATCTCACTCTTGAAATTACGGACATCCTCGATGACCTGATGCGTCTTGGTCTCGTGGACCGCAAATTCGTACTCATCCATGCCGAATTGCTTTACCAGCTCCACAAAGGCATTAACTGCAAAGGTATAATGCTGCATGGAAACACTGAATTTTTTGCGTGACTGTTCCTTGGAAATATATTTGGCTTCCATCAGTTCGTACTGTTCCACCACCTGCCTTGCATACCCCAGAAATTCTTCGCCTGCAGGCGTTACGGCGATTCCTCGGTTCGTTCTTCGGAAGATCTCAACACCGGTTTCTGCTTCCAGCTCCCGGATTGCCGTGGAAAGACTGGGCTGAGAAATATAAAGGCTTTTTGCTGCCTCGTTCATAGATCCGGCTTTTGCAATTGCTATGGTATATCTGAGCTGTGCCAGAGTCATCTTTCTGCCTCCCCGTTTCTTGTTCCGGCTTTCTGTTCCTCTTCAGGCAGATCCGGCAACAAGCATCCTTTATCTTTTTATTTAAGGTAGTTCTTATCTACATATCCTTCTTTTCCAAGCTTCGGAACATATACATACCAGTAAGTACTGTCTTTCTTCTCAATGACTTCTACCGTATCTCCGTTATTCAGCTGGGCGATCTCATTGTCCTTGTCATACGCCTTTGTACTGCGCAGAGCCAGATAGCCGCTTTCCACTTTAACAGTCATGGATGGAGTTGTCGTACCTGAGCCTCCGGTAAGATAGTTCCTGTCAACATAACCGGTCTTATCCAGCTGCGGAACATATACATACCAGTACTGATCGTTGCTGGTGTCCTTCACCTGAACCGTGTCACCGGTATTCAGCTGTCCGATCTCATTGCTTTCATTATAGGCTGCCTTATTGCGAAGGGCAAGATAACCAGTTTCTACTTTAACTGTCCACAGACCACTGTTGTAAATATACCGGTTATCCACATATCCGGATTTATCAAGCCCCGGAGCATATACGTACCAGTAAGTAGAATCACTGCTGTCCTTTACAAGAACGACATCTCCGGTATTCAGACGTCCGATCTCGTTACTGTCATTGTAAGCTGCGGTACTTCGAAGAGCCAGATAGCCTTTTTTTACCTTTACTGTCCAGGAATCGTTGGAAGCTGTGGCGTTCTCTACTATCTGGATATAGTTTTTGTCCAGATATCCGGATTTATCCAGTCTTGGCACGTATGCATACCAGTAGGTAGCGTCCTTCCGATTTGTAACTTCCACAAGATCTCCTGTATTCAGCTGTCCGATCTCATTGCCTTTGTCAAAAGCCTTCTCACTCCGGAGAGCCAGGTATCCATCTGTGACTTTGACTTTAAAAGTGGTTCCTGCTGCTGCCTTTGCCTCCCGGATCGTCGCCGGAAAAGCTGCTGCCAGTATAAGTGTCAGAAGTACCAGCCTTTTTACTGCCTTTATATGGGACAGAAGAGTTCTTTTTCTCATATTATACGCCTCCTTTTCTTTTTTGGATCTTTCTCTGATCTGCGGCTCTCTCTGTTTTTTATTTACTGAGCAGACCGCACCGGAATTTATGGTAGTATTATATCATATTTTCAGCTGATAGCTGTAAGAATCACATCTCTTATTGCAGTCCAAAATGTTCTTTTCCACAATGCAGGTATTGACACTTTTAATTAGTAGTGTTATATTACATGTAGAACAAGATAAAAGTAATGCCCCCGGGATTTTTCCCGGGGAATTTTATACGCATACGTTCAATATATGACAGTCCGGGAGATCTGTCCTCTGAGAGGACAGATCAATCATCCGGGACGCTGCAGACTATAATATAAGGGAAGGTGAATACCATGGCAGTAAAAAGAGATTATTACGATGTTCTGGGCATTGACCGGAACGCAGATGAAAAAACAATAAAAAAAGCCTATCGTAAACTGGCCAAAAAATATCATCCGGATACAAACGCCGGTAATGCAGATGCCGCAGATAAATTTAAAGAAGTAAACGAAGCCTACGATGTCTTAAGTGATCCAAAGAAGAAAAAAATGTATGATCAGTTTGGTCATGCCGCATTTGAAGCAGGAGCTGATCCTGGAGCCGGCGCAGGTGCCGGTGGATTCGGCGGATTCCAGGGTGGCGGCAATGGCAGCTATCAGGAATTTCATTTTAACGGTGAAAATATGGACGATATTTTTGGTGATATCTTCGGAAATATGTTCCACGGCAGTCACGGCGAAAGCCGCGGTTTCGGCAGCAATGGCACATATGAGCATTTCACCGGTAACGGTGGCGGCTTTCACAGTGGATTTGGCGGAAGTGGCTTTCACAGTGGCAACGGCTTCGGCGGATTCCATCAACAGGATTTTCCGCAAAAAGGCTCTGATGTGAAGGCCAGCATCAACGTTACCTTTGATGAGGCAGCTTTTGGTGCAGATAAAAGGATCTCTCTGTCCGGTCCGGACGGAAGCTCCGGTGCACCGCAGACACTTCAGATTCATATTCCGGCAGGTATTGATACCGGCAAGAGTATCCGTCTGAAAGGAAAAGGCATGCCCGGAACCGGCGGCGGTGAGCCTGGTGACCTTCTTCTGAAGGTTACCGTAGGAACACGTCCTGGCTATGAACGAAAGGGATCGGATGTTTATACCACCATTTCTATTCCTTACACAACCGCTGTTTTCGGCGGTGAAGCCACCGTTCCCACCCTTTACGGAAATGTTATCTGTAAGATCAGGGAAGGTATGCAGTCCGGTTCCAAGATCCGCCTGAGAGGAAAAGGCATTGTTTCCATGAAGAACCCTTCCGTCCGCGGTGATCAGTATGTAACCATTCAGATCCAAGTTCCTCAGAATCTGAATTATTCCGCAAAAGAGAAACTCCATGAATATGCAAAGGCCTGTGGACTGGAACGGGGTAATGCCACCGGATCACATGTAGCATAAAAGTTAAAATAAAAGAGTATCACAAAGCTCATCACTATCAATGAGTTCCTGTGATACTCTTTTTTGATTTTAAAGTAAGATCTGATATAGCTTATGACAGCGTCATATCTCCATCTTTCACCCATCCGAGCTTACGTACAAACATATTGATCAACGGGCAGAGAACTGCCGGGAGAATAAAAGAGATCAGGAAAAGTCCTGCCCAGTCCATAGCTGTAACAGCTGTCTTGGTTCCTTCTGCAATATCATTCATCCATCCTGTATACACACCGATCTGACCTACAAAACCGCAAGTACCCATTCCTGAGGATACAGCAGTTCCGTTCATCTGAAGCCTGAACAAGCAGGTTGCAATAGGTCCTGTGATAGCAGATGTTACGATCGGAGCGATCCAGATCCTTGGATTTCTGACAATATTCCCCATCTGGAGCATGGAAGTTCCAATTCCCTGAGAGACAAGACCACCCCATTTGTTTTCCCTGAAGGACATGACCGCAAAACCTACCATCTGCGCACAGCAGCCCGCTACTGCAGCGCCGCCTGCCAGTCCGGTAAGTCCCAGAGCCGCGCAGATCGCAGCAGAAGAGATCGGCAGCGTTAGTGCGATTCCAACAAATACAGAAACCAAGATTCCCATAAAGAATGGCTGCAGATCTGTTGCCCACATGATCACGCTTCCTACCTTCATGGCAGCTTTTCCAAGAGCCGGTGCCCACCATGCGGAAAGACCTACGCCCACACCGATGGTTACAAGAGGCGTTACAAGGATATCGATCTTTGTTTCCTTTGAAACTGCCTTACCGATCTCAGCTGCAACAATGGCAACAAACAGTACAGCCAGAGGACCGCCTGCTCCGCCAAGTGCGTTGGAGGCAAATCCAACGGTGATCAGCGAAAACAATACCAGCGGCGGGCAATGCAAGGCGTAACCGATGGCTACTGCCATGGCAGGGCCGCTCATGGCAGATGCCAGAGAACCTACTGTATACTGGGTATCATTGACTGTGGCAACTGCCATAGTCAGAAACGGAATGTGAAACTGTGTGCCAATGGTGTTGATGATCGTACCGATCAGCAGGGAACAGAAAAGTCCCTGTGCCATAGCTCCCAGTGCATCGATACCATATCTCTTCAGAGAGATCTCGATATCCTTCCGTTTTAGAAATGCTTTGAATTTTTCCATTTTTAAACTCTCTCCTTACCCTGATCCGCTTCCTGCCGGATCAGTTCCTTTATTTGCAAAAAACCTCGCTTACTTTCTCAAGTTCCTCGCGGATGGAAATATGCTGCGGACATACTTCCTCACACTGTCCGCATTTTATACATTCATCTGCACGCTTTCTGCCATGACTGACTACCAGCCAGTCTTCCTGATGCGCTGCGGCGGCTTTATTTCCGTACAATGTCAGATAATTCATTGCTGTAAAAGAACCGGAAATTCCGATTTCCATCGGACAGACTTTTGCACAATAGTTACAGGTTGTACATGGGATCAGAGGAATTTTGCTCATAGCCTCTCTTGCCTTATCAAGAGTCTCCTTCTCACTGTCAGTAAGACCATTGAAATCCTTCATAAAGGAAAGGTTATCCTCCATCTGTGCAACATTGCTCATTCCGGAAAGTACGGTGATCACGCCTTCCAGATTTGCCGCAAAACGGATCGCCCAGGATGCTGTAGATGCTTCCGGCTCTGCTTCCTTCAGAAGCTTTTCCACTGCTTCCGGCGGAGTTGCAAGCATGCCGCCTTTTACAGGTTCCATGATAATGACCGGTTTTCCATGTTTTCTGGCTACCTCGTAGCAGGCTCTTGACTGGATCACCGGATTTTCCCAGTCTGCGTAATTGATCTGCAGCTGTACAAATTCCATTTCCGGATGTGCAGTGAGAAGTGCATCCAGCTCCTCCGGTGTGGAGTGGAACGAAAATCCTGCATGTCTGATCAGACCGGCTTCCTTCTGTTCACGGATCCAGTCCCATAAACCGTACTCATCAAAATATTTTGTTCTGTGCTCTCCAAGATTGTGAAGAAGATAAAAGTCGAAATATCCTGCCTTTGTTCTCTCCAGAGATGTTTTAAACTGTGCAAGAGCTTCATCTCTTGTCTTACAGTTGATCCAGGCTGCCATCTTGGTGGCTAGCTGATATTTTTCTCTCGGATAACGCTCTACCAGCGCTTCGTGGATAGCATCTTCGCTTCCTGCATAAGCCCATGCTGTATCAAAATATGTAAATCCGGCTTCCATAAATTTGTCCACCATGACTTTGGTCTGCTCCACATCGATCACACCTTCTGATTTCTGCGGAAGTCTCATAAGGCCAAAACCAAGTTTTTTGATCTCTTCACCTAAATATGCCATATCTTTCTCCCTTCTTATTACATACCGGAAAATTCCTCATATCATCTGATATATCACCGGATAAGCAATATTTCTGACACAGATATCTCCCGGACCGTTATATTTTTGCCGCAGAGAAACTGCGTTTCTCCTATTATAACGATATTTTTCCTGGTGGTAAACCTTTTTCTTTTACAAGTGTCAAGACAATGCCAGGATATAAAAAACAGCTGCCGCACGTTTATTGCACGGCAACTGTCTTTTGTCCTATCAGTTCATCTTTGTTCTTTACACCTCAGATCAAATATTTTAAACTGATATTACTTATAATAACCATATATCGAAAGGCAGAAAACTCTCATGAAAAACAAGCAGGTCATGAACCGCCAGACCTCATCAAAAGAACTTCATCTTATTTCCTGCGGCTGGGAAAAATGTACACCGGAACAGTCCTACGGCCCTGGTGTCCGGCGATATTACACCATCCATTTTGTGCTGAGCGGACAGGGATATTTCTATATGAACAACCGGAAATATACCTTGAAAGCCGGACAGTGCTTTTTCATTCCTCCTGTGACCAGCTCTCTCTACAAAGCAGAGCCTTCTGATCCCTGGACTTATATCTGGATCTGTTTCAATGGAGAAAATGCTCCCATACTTTGTGAACACTGTCATCTTACTGAAGAAACTCCGGTCCAGCAGCTAAATTCGGTTCTTCCCTATCAGGAAACTATTCTTGAAATGATGGCTCATCCACAACTGACGCCTTCCGGTGAGGCCTATATCCAGAGCGGTCTTTACCGGATCATTGCCCTGCTGGAGGAAGAATTTCATGCTTCCTACACCACCATGGAATCCAACGATAATTTTTACATCACACAGGCTGTTGATTACATCAAAAAAAGTCCGCTACAGAATATCACTGTGACAGATGTTGCTGACTATCTCCATATCAGCCGCAGCCACCTTTACGGACTTTTTAAAAAACATCTTGGAACCACACCCCAAGCATTCCTGACTTCAGCCAAGATCATCAACGCCCGGGAGCTTCTGACCATCACGGATATCCCTGTCTCCAGCGTGGCGTTCTCCTGCGGATATCAAAATCCATTTGCCTTTTCCCGTGCCTTCAAAAAAGAAACCGGCATGACGCCACGGGAATACCGGGAAAAATATCATCATGCCGAGGATCTTCTGGATTGCTGAACCACTTTTCCTGATTTACGGAACAACTACCTTGGCATTATAGTACTCCACCGTAGCATCCATGGTCGGACCTTCGTTGTCAAACCAGTCATAAGTGATAGTTTCGCCGTTTTCTCCCCATACCTCCGGGCAGTCGATTTCTTCCCAGTCAAGCGGAAGAAAATGCTCTTCCTGTTCTGATGCACGCAGCATGATCTGATGCAGCTCCTCAAATTCCTCCGGATTCAAAACTCCAGGTTTTGCGGATACAAACAGTGGTGTACCGCTCTTTGCAAGAACGTCTGCCCACTGACGATTTTTCTCCCATGGGATCATTCCGAAAATACCAACACAGTCTGCATCAATATGGTAAAACGTATTGTGCTGCGGAAGACGGAATGCCAGCGTATTTACGCCCATTCGTCTGGTACGCTCCCAGATACGTCCGCTGATATCGTCACCGGTCCGGTTCAGATGCATCAGGCCTGCGCCGAGATGTCCGATGGTATTGCAGCCGATGATCACTGCGTTGTTGCTCCGGGAAGCATCATAAATCTCCTGATAAAGCATTTTTACGATTTCTGCGCTGGTTTTGGTCTGATCATAAAAATGCCATTTCTCCATGGAATTGTCTCTTAAATTCGCCTCAAATCCCCATTTTCCAAAGAGATCAAAGGTAGAAAAATCATGCTTGATCAGCGTGTATCCCCAATCACAGATTCTCTCGATATCTTTACGGATATATTCCAGTGCATCCGGGTGGGACGGATCGAGACAGTCATTATAGGAAATTCTCCACTCATCCGGGATATTCTCATCTTCATTAAGAAGCAGACGGACCCAGATACCCGGGCGGACACCTTTTTTCTCCAGCTTGTCTGCAAGACCTTTCATATCCGGAAATCTGGCATTGCCTTTTGTCCAGGGTCCACCGTTGTATTCATCCAGGCGGTGATGCTCCTGCCAGCAGTCATCAATGACCATGAACGGAGGATTTTTTACACCTTCGGTCAGTTTCAGGATATAATCGGTATCACTTAAGATCTCCTCTTCGGAGCTGTCACCATAAGCATAGTACCAGTTATTGCTTCCATATACCGGAAACTCTGGGAAGATCGGATCTGTACACATTTTTTCACAGAATTTCTGTGCAGTTTCAAAAGTATCTGCTCCTTCTGCTTCCATGCAGACGATCTGTGCGGCACACAGCTTTCTTCCTTTCAGCTGTACTCCTGTATTTCCGCAGCGAACATCCAGAAACAAAGTAATTCCTTTGGTATCCACCTGCCAGCAGCACATAGCAGAAGGACGGACCTTTACGCCAAAGCAGAGAACCTTCTCAGAAAACTTCGCCAGAAAATACCATGGCAGATAACGGTTTCCGCTCATTCCATGCCATTCCGCATCACCATAGGTACGTTCCCAGGCATCTCCCAGAAATCTGGCTGATTTCGGGATCTTATAGTTCCATCTCAGTTTCACACATCTCACTGCATCCTCGGATGTGACAAATATATCCTCATGTTCACCTGCGTCCTGAAATTCCACAGTAGTTGCACCGGCAGCTACTGTCGTCTGCCCTCCCTGGCACACAAGTCTCTCCTCTTCTGTTTCCACTGTTACATAATCCGGTACCCCAAGCTTAAAATCTGCATATTTTTTCTGCATTATTCTCTCCTCCTGTACTTTTTCATTTACATTTTGCTTTACCTGCATACTCATGAACACTGTCTTTCTATCGTCTGTTCAACTCAGAAGAATGTACGAAAAATTTTTTTAATACATTTTGTCTATATGCCTTATTATATTGATTTTTTTGGTTTTTTCTATGCTTTAAAGTTATTATAACATTGCAGAATGTTCAATCTGCATAAGCTTTTCAGACCTTGTCCGATTCGCTTTTTAATATAAGAACATAAAGGGCTAAAGGTGGAAATTAGTTTTTCATTTTACGGAACACAAATTCTTCACAATTTTTTAGCACTCACCTCTTGACTTTGCTAACAACATGTGTTATATTACATATAGAACAAAGGAGAAGATAAAAAAGAACTTCCAGATGTTCAGAATAAAACCAAACGATCACCACTGCGGAATAACCCGAAGTGGTAACTATATACCGGCAACAGTTGGATTTCTTGATCCACCGGAACGGCTTTTCAATTTGAAAGGAGAAATGACTTATGATGTTCCCGAGTGTATTTGGAGAAAACTTATTTGATGACTGGATGGATGATTTTGGATTCAGAGATAATTTCTTTAGCGGAAAGAACCCTCTTTATGGCAAACATGCAAAAAATATCATGAAAACTGATGTACGTGAAACAGATAAAGGCTATGAGCTGGATGTAGATCTTCCAGGATTTAAGAAAGATGAAGTACAGGTACAGCTGAAGGATGGTTATCTTACCATCTCTGCTGCCAAGGGTCTTGACAAAGACGAGGAAGACAAGAAAGGCAATTATATCCGCCGTGAACGTTATGCCGGCAGCACAAGCAGAAGCTTCTATGTTGGTAATGGTGTAAAAAACGAAGATGTCCATGCAAAATTTGAGAACGGTGTTCTGAGACTTTCTATTCCGAAAAAAGCAGCTGAAGAGATTGAAGCTGATAAATATGTATCTATTGAAGGCTGACATCGACTCACTCTCACAGGGGGAGAATCCATAAGGATTCTCCTCCTCTTTTTTATACGCAATAATACATATGACACTCTCTTTCCAATTTACTACGTACTCACAAGTACTTTCACTCTATAGTAATGATCCTATTGTCAAAGTTTTCATGATATTGGATATTTTTTAACAAATACGCTTGATTTTTTGAATATTTTTTATATATTTTGCATTATATTATTTCATTTTTTTGAAATTAATGGTATAATATGCACAGCTAATCGGATATTTGCAATCCGCATTCGGTTAAATAAATCTGTTTCGTAATCCTTCAGGATAATTCTCCTGAACAACCACGTAAAACACGATCACGACAGGAGGTTTTTATTATGGATCAGGACAACATCATAAAAATTTATGCACGCACTGACAACCGCATACAGCTTAAAATGATTCCGGGACACTTCGTAACATCCCAATCCCATATCACACACTACCTGGATCTCACTACTATGAAATCCAGATGCGCTGAAGCACAGCGTATTGCATCCGCTCTCGCAGCAAATTACGAAGCATCCATTCCGGTAGACACCATCGTCTGCATGGACGGACTTGAAGTGATCGGTGCTTATCTCGCCGAAGAACTGACCAAAGCCGGCGTCCTTTCCATGAACGCACACCAGACCATCTACGTCATCACCCCTGAGTTCAACAGCACCGGGCAGATGATCTTCCGCGACAACTATGAACCAATGATCAATGGAAAAAACATCCTCGTCCTAAATGGTTCCATCACCACCGGATCCACATTGAACCGAGCTATCGAAAGCGTTCTGTACTATGGCGGTAAGATCCGCGGCGTGGCAGCCATCTACAGCAGTGTAGACAGTGTAGCCACACTCCCTGTCCACTCTATCTTTCAGGCCAGAGACATCCCGGACTATCACTCCTACCGCTCTGACAACTGCCCACTGTGCAAAAACCGCCAGAAGATCGATGCTATTGTCAGCAGTTATGGATATTCTGTATTATAAGATTCAGATCAATCAACGAATCCCCCATGGATAGCAAAACCAGTGGGGGATTCTCTTTATCTTTTCTTATTATAATTGATATTCTCTGTACATGGCTTCACGCATTTCTTTATCTGTAACAACCTTCTGAATCTCATTACCACGATTATCAAGTATAAGCCTGTTGATCAGAACACTAAGTCGTTCTTCCCCCTGGGCCATTCCCTGGGCCATTCCCTGTTCTCGCCCCTGTTCTTTAGCTTCCGCCATCAGTCTTGCCCTTTTCTCAGATTCCAGTTCCAGAACATGTCCACCCATAATCTCACCTATTCCTTTCCGGACTTTCTCCTCATTTCTGAAAATATGATCAGATATCCGAGTTATCAGTCCAATCAGATCACTGAACAGTTCAGACCTTCCAGATTCAGTGATCTCTACCTCCAGTTTACTCCGGATCACTTCATATTCATTCAGTAATTCCTGAAAAAGTTGTGGATTCTCACTCATCTCATGCCCTCTTTTTTCATATCGCATGATATAAAAAGGAAGCAGCATAAGAAGACTCTTTTCAAATATCTTATCTTTTGTATAATTCTCTACTTTAATGGCAGGCACTCTGTACAAATGACATCCCCCATCCGGAAAAACCACATCCACTTCCAGAAAATCCGGCGTATTGCTACCACTTCTCAGATACAACACACAAGAACGTGGAAACTCCATCCGATACCTCCGTCCCTGCTTTCTGGCAAACTCAACAGCAGTTGCAAAATCATACTCTATCATCCGTACAGCCATTGTCGTGTCATCCGTACTCTGACATTCTATATGATAAATCCTGTTTCCGATCAACAGCCGCGAATCCGTAATAATCTCACCATCCACCCGCTGATACTCATTACGCAGCTGCACAATCTCCACATCAGCCGGGTATGATGTATGAAAAACATCATTGATCAAAGGCACGACCAGAAACGTCATTTTCTCCATCATAGTACGAAAAACATCATCAAAAATCGTATTATCTCTCAAACAATGCTCCTTCTGGTATATACAATTATACCATCAACCAAACACTTCAGAAACCCTGTATACAGTTTTTATAAATATTTTTGAAAAAACGCTTCAGACATTGAAGCAAAAAAGAAACCAAATAAATGGATAGATCTTATAAGATATACAAATCATACCACACATCCCACCACAACACCACAAAAACCCATCTCCAAATTTCGACACCACCTTCCAGCGTCCAGCAACGCACCGACATTCACAATCTCCCTCCAAACCACATGGAATCTTAACCTTCCAAACTACAAGCGTCCAGCAACGCGCCGACGCTCACAACCTCCCTGACAAACACATGGAATCTCAACCTTCCAAACTACAGGCGTCCAGCAACGCGCCGACGCTCACAACCTCCCCGGCAAACACATAAAATCTCAAGCTTCCTAACCACAAGCGTCCAGCAACGCGCCGACGCTCACAACCTCCCCGGCAAACCACAAGGAAACTCAGCCTTTCCTCCCAGCCATCCAGCGCAGCGCTGATGGCTCATCCAACTCCCGTCAGACCACTCTATCCCTCCCACCATGACCGCACAGTGTGAGGTTTGCAGCAGAAGTCCGGGTGCTTTGGAGTGAGCCTTGGTCCATACTTAGCGTCTGAGGTGGTTCACGGAGAGGTACCCGGCGGCCACAAGCCGCAGGGTAAGGCCCATCTGTCTGAGCCAGGTACGCATCAGCGTACATGGCGAGTTATGGGCCGGCCGCTCCGTGAGACACCTCAGACGCTTAGTATGACCAGGCGAGACGACGGCACCCGGACTTCTGCTGCAAATCTCACACGTCCGTCCGCGTCATCTTGCCCCCACCAAACACCTGTGCTATAATCAAACTAATCAAAAAACCGAGGTAAACCACACATGAACAAAAAAGAAATCGCAGAAATAAAAAAACAATTCACCCCTGACCGCTGCTCCATCACCCGCATCTGCGGCTGCTACGTAGACGGTGAAAAAAACAAAAAAACCGAACTCAAAGAAGCCTTCTTATCCTTATCAGAGGAAGAAACCTTCAAATACTTCGACATCTTCCGAAAAACCCTCACCGGCACCATCGGAAAAAACCTCATCAACATGGAATTTCCTCTGGATCAGGAAACCGAAGGCGGAACTCAAAACTTCCTCATGAAACTCCGCAAAAGCAAACTCACCGACGACACCCTCACCGAAGCCTTCTACGACAGAATCATAGAAAACTACGACTACGGTGAAAACTACTACATCATCCTCATCCACGCAGTCTACGACATCCCCGGCAAATCCTCCGACGGTGCCGAAATGTTCGACGCTTCCGATGAGATCTACGATCACATCCTCTGCAGTATCTGCCCGGTCAAGCTCTCCAAAGCAGGCCTGCATTACAATGCAGAGACAAACAATATTGAAGACCGTATCCGGGACTGGCTGGTAGAAATGCCTGACTGGGGCTTCCTTTTCCCACAGTTCAACGACCGCAGTACCGATATCCACGGACTTCTCTACTACACCAAAAACGCCGAAAATCTCCGCTCCACCATGGTGGAAGAAGTCTTCGGCTGCACCACACCACTATCTGCCGGAACCCAGCGTGACTCCTTCAATGCTCTGGTGGAAGAAACCCTTGGTGATGACTGTGCCTACGACACAGTCCTTGAGATCCACGAAAAGCTCAACGATCTCATCGAATCCCAGAAGGACGAACCGGAACCTGTTGTCCTCACCAAATCCGAAGTCAAACGTCTCTTCGAAGAATGCGGCGTAGAAGACGAAAAGCTCCAGAACTTCGATGAACAGTATGAGCTTGCCGCAGGAGAAAAATCAGCTCTGGTAGCATCCAACATCACCAACACCCGGAAATTCGAGATCAAAACCCCTGACGTGGTGATCCATGTAGCACCGGACCGGGCAGAACTGGTAGAAACCCGCATCATCGATGGTCGAAAATGCCTTGTGATCCCCATGGAAAGTGAAATAGAACTCAACGGCATCCGTGTCAGCACACTGAACTCTGTTGAAGATACATCCGCAGAACCGCTTCCTGTTAATGATATTACTGACATTGATAACAGTAACACCGAAGAAGAAATCCCATTTTAAAGGAGACCTTATGAACGATAAAAAAATCCTGTTCTTCGACATAGACGGCACACTGCTTACGCCTCACCCCTTCAAGGTTCCGGAGAGCACCAGCCGCGCCCTCACAAAAGCCCATGAAAACGGTCATCTTCTTTTCATCAACACCGGCCGCACCAAAGTAATGATGCCCTCTGCACTCTCAGAGCTTCATTTCGATGGCTATATATACGGCTGTGGAACCCACATTTACATGGACAACAAATTGCTTTTTTTCCGCACAGTCCCAAATCTTCTGTGCAAGGAAACCGTAGACCTTCTCCGCAAATGCAAGATCGAGGCGATTTTTGAATCCAACACTGAGATCCTGTATGATGGCGCATCTCCAGCCCAGTCCGAATTCGGAGTCAAAATGCGAAAAGAAATTCCAATGGTCGACATCACGAAATTCAATCGGGAGGATGCCTGCACTTACTCCTATGACAAATTCCTGGTACATATGCTGCCGGATTCCGATGTCGAAAAATTCCGCAGCTTCTGTAATGATCATTACACCTATTTTGATCACGGAGACGGAATCTGGGAAGTCACACAAAAGGGTACCAGCAAAGCCACAGGCATGGAATTTCTCCTGGACCGCCTTTCCATCCCCAGGGAAAACTGCTATGCATTCGGAGACAGTCCCAACGACCTTCCCATGCTGAAAGCTGCCGGAGTCAGCGTTGCTATGGGAAATGCTTACGGAGGCATCGAAAAACACTGCACATACCAGACAAGCGCAGTAGACAGGGATGGGATTCTTCACGCACTGGAGCATCTCGATCTAATCTGACGAGCCATAAAGCAGGCATGAGCATTACAAAAAACGAGCCGTGTACGATAAACCCGTACACGGCTCGTTGTCTTTTCTCTTATCATTCCATTGTAAACATTGTATCTTATTTCTCAGCTTCCGGTGTAGCAGCTGCCTCAGATTCTGTACTGTCTGCAGTCTCCTCATCAGCCTTTGCAGAATCTCCTTCTGTCTCCGGTGTCTCAGTCACATCGGTCTGCTCCTCAGCTGCCGGTGTCTCGGTTGCCTCAGCCTCTGCAGAATCTGCTGTCGGTGTCTCAGTTACATCCGGGTCCGGTGTCGGAGTTGGAGTCTGAATCGTAAAGCTGTGATTATCTGTAATCTTGATCTTCTTGATCAGTTTTTTCTCTTCTTTGATATCAGCTTTCTTCTTCCAGCCATCTGTTGTATCATTATAGAAATCATCCTTCTTGGTGTTTGTCAGAGACTCTTTCTTACTCTCCGTTGCAGTTTTATCATTCTTGGAATCCAGTCTCACAACATACCATACGGAATCTGTCTTTATGATCTCCTCGTTCAGTGCACCCTCGTCCAGCTTTCTTAAAGCGGTACGAACCTCATCTGGATAAGTAGTTCCGTTGGCAGCACTGTCATCACCTTCCTCATAGGTAGGGCATGTTCCGGTTGTTGCGGTCATATCCTCGGAGATCTCATCTCCAAGAGTATTGAAATCTGCAGCCGGATCCTCTTTAACCTTGTCATAGAACTTCTGAAGATTCTCTTTATTCTTCTTGATATCATCATCGGAAAGATCATCTCCGCTGACCTTTGCACTTGCATAGCTGAAGGACATCTGCTGATATTCTTTCTCATCCAGCTTCACGTCCGCTTTGGCTTCAATGGCATCCTTCATCTTCACATCGTATGTTTCAAGCTCGAGGAAAGTCTTCACCATATCTTCATCAACTGCAAGCTCTGCAATTGTCTCAT
>UMGF01080400.1_pt1 | contig 15957 bp, 10 predicted proteins | sample 1965181 | NCBI WGS metagenome assembly UMGF01 (sample SAMEA4836063, study PRJEB28245) | human gut metagenome | biome: gut microbiome; material: fecal sample | place: Denmark | collected 2008 | reverse complement strand
TATCCTGATACTCTGGTCTGTTGATATCGGAAAGGTTGATCCCCTTTGATTTACAACAGGATGCAAGCAGTTCTTTTCCTCTTACGATATTTTCTTCCTTCAACTCACTTCGGAACCACTGATTAATCTTATTCTTTGCCTGCGTGCTCTTTACAATATTCAGCCAGTCGCGGCTTGGTCCCTTGGAATTCTGAGAAGTCAACACCTCGATCCGGTCACCATTCTGGATCACATAATCAATCGGAACAAGCTTTCCATTGACTTTGGCTCCGATCATTTTGTTTCCGACCGCCGAATGGATGCTGTACGCAAAATCAATTGGCGTAGAACCGTTTGGCAGGTTTTTTACATCTCCTGTCGGTGTGAAGCAGAAAACCGTATCCGAAAACAGGTCGAGATCACTTTTTAACAGGCTCATAAACTCCTTGTTATCGGACATATCCCTCTGCCACTCTAAAATCTGTCTCAGCCAGCTTAACTTTTCTTCCTCGGTAACGGTCATTGGTGCTGCAGCACCGCCATTATTGCTTGCCTCTTTGTATTTCCAGTGAGCGGCGATACCGTACTCAGCAGTGCGGTGCATCTCATAGGTACGGATCTGGATCTCGAACGGCTGTCCTGTCGGTCCGATCAGTGTCGTGTGAAGTGACTGATACATGTTCGGTTTTGGCATGGCAATGTAATCTTTGAACCGGCCAGGGATCGGTTTATACATCTCATGGATGACACCAAGTGCCGCATAACAGTCTTTTACGGAATCCACGATAATACGGATCGCAAACAGATCATAAATCTGATCCAGCGTTTTATCCTGATTCTTCATTTTCTTATAAATACTGAAAAAATGCTTTGCCCGCCCATCGATCTGCGCCGGAATTCCGGCTTCGTGGATATGTTTTTTTACCTCTTCCACAAGGCTCTGGACATAATCATCCCTGACACTTTTTCTCTGGGCGATCTGATGAACCAGATCATAGTATGCTTCCGGCTCTAAATATTTTAAAGAAAGATCGTCTAATTCAATCTTAATTTTGGAAATACCAAGACGTTGGGCGATTGGCGCATAGATATCCATCGTCTCGCGCGCTTTTTCCTTCTGTTTCTCCGGTGTCATGTATTTCAATGTCCGCATATTATGCAGGCGGTCTGCCAGTTTGATCAGGATCACACGGATATCCTTTGCCATGGCAAGGAACATTTTTCTTAAATTCTCTGCCTGAACTTCCACCTTATCCGCATCGTAGGACAACTGCCCCAATTTTGTGACACCATCTACCAGCAGTGCAACCTCTGCACCAAACTCCTGCCTGATCTCCTCATCGGTCATAACGGTATCTTCCACCACATCATGCAAAAGTCCCGCTACGATCGTCTCCTTATCAAGCTCTAACTCTGCCAAAATAATCGCAACGCACAATGGATGGATGATATACGGTTCTCCCGATTTTCTTACCTGCCCCTTATGTGCCTCGTATGCAATGTTGTATGCCTTCTCTATCAGACTGATATCCGTAGATGGATGATACTTACGGACACTGGCGATCAATTCCTGATATAATTTTTCGGGACTCTCAAACTCCTTCATTGGTTTGATACTATTGTCCTCTTCTTTTACGATTTTCTCTAATTCTTCTGATGAAAGTTCTGCCATGTAGATCACCCACTTTATCTATGCTTTTGTGTATAATATATGATTATATTTTATTTTCTATCAAAAATCAACGCTTAAACTTTGCATCCGGCTTCCATCACCATTCTATCTGATAATCTGACATCAGGACGCCGTCTATTTCCCGGTCACCGCAATATGAAAAACCTAATTTTATGGCAAGTTTTTCAGAAAGAGCATTTTCTTTTTGAATCAGACAGTGCAAGAGATGTACCTGCAGCTCCTCTCCTGCATATTGCATGATCGCCTGACAGACTTCATAGGCATAACCCTGATGTTGAAAGGATGTCCGGATCGCATACCCCAATTCCATATCTCCATTTAACTCTTCCCGATGTTCCACACCAGCCCTGCCGATCAGTGTGCCCGTTTTTTTCTCAAAAACGAGCCATATTCCATATCCGTAAAAACGATACATATTTTCGATATAGGCTTTCTGATATTCCAGCTCTTCCTCATATTCATATAACCCCTCCATATAATCGGTCATTCCGGGTTCTGCATACATGGAAAAAAGGTCATCCAGATCAGAAAGTTCCAGTTCTCTCACAATACAGCGTTCCGTCTCCAGAATCGTCCATGGAATGTTGAAATGTCTCTCATACACACGCTGTAAAAACGTCATAGCGACTTCCTCGAACCCCTCGACGACCATATCGGCATGAAGAAATGTATCCGTTTCCGGCTTCTGATAGGCAATCGCCGGGACATCCACATCTCTGGCAAGGTCTAAAAGAGACTGATTCGAAGATAGAAAAATGATATCTCTGCTCCGCTTCTCTGACAGCTGATGAAAGGCTTCCTCTTTTTTCATTAATACAAATGTAGTTTGTTTGATCCCTGCAAGATTTTCTCTTAACAAAGAAACTTCCCGCTCCGGTATCTGCGACACCCATATCTGTTTTGGATACTCTTTCTTATTATAATATGGCAAACCTGTTCTCCTTATTGATTGTTATGCACAAAACAACCGGTATCTGAACAGATACCGGTCATTCTTTTAAAACCCATGAATTAATATGCAATATTTACATCGACATTTCCCTTGATTCCTGGAACACTTCCCTTGGAAGAATACTGCCACATGTTATATTTTCCTTTGTAATTGCAGGTTGTGTTGTACTGTGCAACCCAGATAAAGTAGTTACTGAATGCAGATGCATCAATTTTATTATTGTACCAGCTCTTGCTTGCGTAAACACCTGCTTTTCTTCCACCGTTTGCAATGGTCTTACAGAACGCAGCCACGCATGCTGTTCTGGTGCCTTTATCTAATCCGTTGGCACGTGCTGCTCCGCTTCCGTTCTCTGTATCGACGAAGATCGGGTAAGACAGATTGTATCCAGAGCATAAGGTCAATGCCATACTTGCTTCCTCAACAGCTTCTGCCTCCGTTGTGGCCTGCGTGAAGAAGTAAACACCCACATTAATACCGTTTGCAGTTGCACCCTGAATATTTTTCTTGAAGCAGGAATCCTCTACCAATGCTCCTGTCTGTGATCCACGGTAACCAACACGGATAATTGCAAAGTTGATACCTGCTGCCTTTACAGATGCCCAGTCAATATTTCCCTGATGGCTGGATACATCAATACCGTTCTTTCCGGAACCCTGCTGTAATGCTCCATCACTTCCGAAGTTGTAAGAGATACCGCTGATCACTTGACTTCCTGTTACACGCTGATGGTTGCTGGTGTAGTAATATACTTTTCCATCAATGGTCTGCCATCCGGTGTAAACCGGCTCGGTGTAGTAAGTTCCGTTTGCATTGTAATCTGCCACGGTTGCTGGTTTTTTACACTCGGAATCTTTGTAAAGTAATCTACCGGATTTATCTTTTAACTGGGTTGTTGTATTTCCAGTAAAATCATTCACGGTAACTGTACATGTGATTTTCTTGTCACTTGCGGTTGTCTTGGTATCGCCCGGTTTGGATAAGTATGTGATCGTACCTGTTACAGTTGCACTTCCTTTTCCAACTGCTGTCAGTGTACATCCTGTTTTCGCTCCATTAGATACCTTTACAACTTTTTCGTTGCTGCTAGCCCATGTAATATTTGTGATAATATTGCCTGCGTCTGTCAATGTTGCTGTGAGACCAATTGCATTTGCATTATTAATAGTGCTGTTATATAAAGCTGCCGTCTGTGGTACTGTGACAGATGCACTGGCTGCGGTTGCAGCTGCTACTTTTGCCCAGTTTAACGTATAGGCTGTAGTACCTTTTGTCACTGCGATTGTAGTTGAACCACTGATCAGTTTATAGCCTTCTGCTTCATAGGAAGATGCTGTAATCTGTGCTGCATCTGCTGCTGCTTTAATTTCTTCGGTCTTAGAGTCTGCTGCCTTCGTTTTCTGGTCTGCCTGATAAAATTCATGGGTTACTTTGTAGGTAACAGTATCTGCTGCGGTGGCAATCCATTTGATATTATATTCTTTTGTACCCTCAACAATATCCAATGTTGTTCCAGGTAATGCCTGATAGCCATTATAAGATTTTTTTGTTGTAACTGTTTTTGCACCCTTTGCAACTGTTACAGTTTCTTTTTCGTCAGCCTTATCTGCCTTTGTCGTTCCATCACTCTTATAGAAAATATGTGTAATTGTAATGTCGTAAGTGCTTGGTTCTGGATTTGGCTTTGGTTCTTCTGTACCTCCTGTAGACGATCCACCCTGACTGTCTCCGCTTCCAGTAGTTCCGCCTGTTGTTCCACCTTGGCTGTTTCCACCCTGATTTCCTGTATTGTCACCCTTATCAGCTCCACCTTCTGACGGTTGTTGCGTTTCAGATGACTTTGGTTCCTTTGTTGCAGTTGACGGAACAGTTTCTCCTTCATTTCCTGTAGCATGGTATCCCACACGTTTTGCGGAAGCCGTCACTGCTGCCTGTGCAATGTCCACTTTTGTTGATCCACCAACAGAAGCTTTCGGGAAATTGGAAGTATCCACATCTCCTGCTCCGACTTTGGATGGCGTACAGGTGCTGTCAACTGTTTCCACTGTATCCTGAATAACAGCCTCCACCTCAACATTGTCTACCTCTGCATCCTCTGCCGGTGCTACTTCTGATGCGGATTTGATCTCGTCTTTGACATCTACCTTGGTGTATTCAATCTTATCCTTAACCGTTAATTTGTAAGAATTTTCTTTTGAAATATATCCATCAATCTCATTCAAAGAGACATCATATTTTCCGGCATCAATACTTTTAATGTAAATAATACCATCTTTATCATCATCTGAATATGTAGTTGATTTTGCCTTCTTCTTGTCTGCCTTGATCGTGATCTCAAAAGGCTGTCCCTTTACATTTTTCGAGGACTCGTCCTGTATCTTGATCTTCAGATCCTTCTCAATAGAACTTCCGACCAATGTAACAGTTTCCGGTTCTGCCGCCTCTGTTTCTTCCGTGACAACCTCTTCGACTGCCACAACTTCTTCCGTCGGTTCTGCCACCTCTGTACTTATCACAACATCTGCCACAATTGGTTCCGGCTGATGAAAATGGTCATATAAAAAATATCCTCCTGTCCCGACACCGCCAACTGCTGTCACAGTGGCTACACCTGCTATGATCGCCTGTGTCTTTGTCAGCCCGCTAAGCAAAGTCGCAACCCCTTTTACCTTTCCGGCTGCGCCCTGAACTAAATTTAGAAAATTCATTCTCGTCTCCTCCTTGTCTGCATTTCCAATTACTTATAGTAAATTTTCGTAGTTCACTCTATTATGATAAAGAATCTGTCTGCAGTAATTTCGCTGCTATTCCTTCTTTGTAATCATACGAAGCTAATTATAGCATTTTCCCATATTATGTAAATATAATTTTCCTTATTTTTTTGGAAATTTTTTCCACCAGAAAATATGGTTCTCATTTTCAAGGTTACACGCCCTCACAGTCAAATGCCGGGATAAAACTCTCTTCCGCTGTGTCCCCCTCCTGGATAAAACCATTTTCTATTCCGATATCGATCGCATAATCCACCAGTGTCTCATATTCCTTATCGGTAATCCTGCGATTTAATTCCGGATACTTTTCCAGATTGGAAAGTGGGGTGAACTGGTTCATGATACTGATATAAATCTTATCTCCGTATGTATCATGCAGATATTTTACAATCTGCATGGAATCCGCCATACAACCGGGCAGTGTCAGATGTCTTACGATCGTTCCACTTAAAATAAGGTTATCTTCATCTCCATTTACAAACACAGCCTTTCCTGTCTGCCGCACCATCTCTGCGATCGCTGCCTTTGCAACCTCTGCATAATCCGGAGCATGGGAATACTTTTTACTCAAAACCGGGCTCATATATTTAAAATCCGGCAGATAAATATCAACGTAACCCTCTAGCATTTTGATCGTGTCAACCGTCTCATAACTGCTTGTATTGTATACAACCGGAAGCGTAAGCCCTTCCTTTCGTGCCTGATCCAGAGCCTTCACGATCTGCGGCACAAAATGTCCCGGTGTTACAAGATTGATATTATTGGCTCTTTTTTCCTGCAATTCAAGAAAAATATCCACGAGCCGCTCCAGAGAGATTTCTTTTCCAACCGTTCCGTTTGCGATATTCTCATTCTGACAGAATACACAATGCAACGGACACCCCGAAAAAAATACAGCTCCCGATCCCGCATCTCCCGAAATGCACGGTTCCTCCCAGAAATGAAGTGCTGCCCTCGCAACTTTTAAATTTTCTGTCTGCCCACAGATTCCTTTTTCACCCTTTTTCCGGTCTACAAGGCATTTTCTTGGACATAAATCACATTTCACACCTGCTACCTCTTGCTAAACACGTTATTTTCCGCTATTATATAGCAGTCAAAAAGATTTTCACAAAAAAATCTATCTTTTTCATTATAACAAAAGAAAAAGAAATGGATACTATTTTTAACAAAAGTTAATGAATTATTAAGGAGTAAACTATGAGTTTAAAAAATGTAATGGTCGCACAGTCCGGTGGACCGACAGTTGCAATTAACGCCAGCCTTGCAGGTGTGATCCGTGGAGTCATGGCATCTGAGCAGTATGAGACTGTCTATGGATCTGTAAATGGAATCCTTGGTATCTTAAACAATCATTTATTAAATCTGACAGAGATTATGAATGAAAATCCGGCATATCTGGATCGTCTGGAAACAACACCTGCAATGTATTTAGGTTCCTGCCGTCATAAACTGCCGGATTATCTGGATGATGATTCCTCATATGTTTTCATCTTCAAACAGTTTGAATTATACAATGTCGGCGCCTTCTTCTACATTGGCGGAAACGACTCTATGGACACCGTTTTAAAATTATCCGAATACGGCAAAAAAATCGGCAGCAATGTCCGCATCATCGGTATTCCAAAAACAATCGACAACGATCTGTGTGAGACAGACCACACTCCTGGTTTTGGTTCCGCTGCAAAATACATTGCTTCCTCAGTTTTAGAGATTGCCCATGACACTTTTATTTACGCAGTCAAGAGTGTTACGATCATTGAGATCATGGGACGTGACGCAGGATGGCTGACCGCTGCCGCTGCTCTTGCAAGAAACGGATATAATTCCGCTCCACATTTGATTTATCTTCCGGAAGTTCCGTTTGATACGGACGACTTCCTGTTAGATGTAAAACGTATGCTGTTTGAACGCAATAACGTTATCATTGCCGTATCAGAGGGTATCCGAGATGCATCCGGCAATTACATCAGCGCTTCTGAGAAGTCAGTCGATACATTTGGCCACAGCCAGCTGAGTGGCGCCGGAAAAACATTGGAATTCCTTGTGAAAGAAAAATTAGGCGTAAAAGTCCGCTCCATCGAAGTGAATGTATTACAGCGGTGTGCAGCCCATTTAGCATCCAAAACAGACCTTATGGAATCTGTCGAATTAGGAAAAAAAGCCGTTGCGCTCTCCGAGGAAGGCGTAACAGCTTCTATGGTCACCATGAACCGTGTATCTGACGATCCATATACGATTGAATATGGATATGCCGAGATAAAAAATATTGCCAACGAAGCCAAATCCGTTCCTACTGAATGGATCAACGCCGCTGGCAATGATGTTACACAGGAATTAATTGATTACCTCACTCCATTGATTCAGGGGGAATCCAATGTCACCTATGAAAATGGTCTTCCTGTTTATATGGATGTCAGTCATTTGACAAAACATCAATAAATTTTCCAATCTCAGCCCACGCTTTTCTGGATTCTGGCAGCATTTTTGCTGCCATCTGGAAAATGTGGAACATTCCATCATAAATACTGAGTCTTACTTTCACACCCTGATGTCTCGCTTTCGAGGCAACGCTCACCGAATCACTTAACAGCATCTCATAAGAACCTACCTGAATGAGCATTGGCGGAAATCCTCTGAAATCCCCATACAAAGGTGAAATATAAGCATCCATCGGATCATGGTCACCCACATAGTCTTTGTTATAGATCAGGCTGTCCCTCGTATTTCCGAACAACGGATCCCTCTCATAATTGGTATCATACGATTCACCGCTTGCCATAAGATCCGTCCACGGAGACATTGCAACGATCCCACATGGAAGCTGCATTCCATGATCTTTCAGATAATGGCACAGTGCCATCGCAAGCCCTCCTCCTGCGGAATCTCCTGCCACAATGATATCCTCTGCAAACCAGCCCTGACCGAGCAGCCACTGATATGCGCTCACTGCATCTTCCAATGCCGCCGGATATGGATTTTCAGGTGCTACACGGTAATCAATGGTGAGTACACTCATCCCTTTGCTGACTTCATTGTAAAGTCCCGCAAACATGCGGTATGCATTCCGCATCGCTCCGATATACCCGCCGCCATGAAGCTGTAAGATTACCTTCTGCTCATTTGGATTTTCCTTTAATTCAAGCCACTCCATTGTGAAGTGCTCCATCTCGATAGTGGTCATGGTGAACATATCCGGGCATTTCCACGGCGGTTCGACCATTTTTTTCCGCAGTTCACCGCTTTTGATCTTCCTGCCGATCAGGTTATCGTTTGTCACATGCGCGATCAGGTCACGCATGACATTTCCTGCGATGCTCGCTTCGTTTGTCTCATGTTCTCTTTCTTTTTTCAAAGTCAATTTTCTGATCATAAACCCTCTTATTCAAACTTCTGTCGTTTCCTTATCTGATATGGAATCTTCTCTTCAGTTCCACCCTTGCCCTTCTGTCACCGATGATCAGCGTTCCAAGGAACAAAAATACAGACGTTCCGAGTGCCGCGAGCGCCAGATACGGCACATAAATAATTCCGGTCAGATACAGAATAATCGGAACAAAACTGCACAAAATCATAAAAATCTGCCACATAATATAACTCTGCCAGTTCCTCCGGTTCACACACATCAAGACCAAAATTCCTATATCGACTAAAATGATCGCCGCCGGGAACACATACCGTACCGACCATCCCCGGTAACCATTCACAAAATCGATTGCAATCAATATCAATATGGCAATTAAAGTCAAAACAATTGTTTTGGCAATATAGCCGGTTTTTCCAAGGATTGCAAACCGGACAACCAGATATCCGTAAAAAAAGATCAGACCGGTAACAAGGCTCCACGCCGTCTCAAAATCACCATAATGATTCACTGCAACTAAAACCGCCTCTGCCACGATCGCCACGAAAAGATAAATTCGCGACAAAAGCATCATCCGTCTTGTTTTGATCTTGACATCGGGATACATATTTTCCACCTCTATCGTAGGCTCTAATACGGAGTGACAGAGCGGGCAGCGCTCCGTCTCATCCAAAACTTCTATATTACATTGTTTACATCTGCTCATCTCACACCATTACTTTCCTGTTTTTTCTATCCTGATCCATTCTTCTTAATCGGCAGTTACACCATTTGTATCTAACTCGACCTCAATTCCGTCTGCTGCGATTTTGCGGAAAAATCCCCGCTGCACGGAAACATCTTTCAGATCAAAGCTGAATGAAAACACCAGCGTACTTCCATAAGAACAGATCGTTCCCTTCAAATGCTGTCCCTTCGACATTGCAAGAAATGCATGGAACATCTCCACATATTGGCGGTATTCCTCATCCACACCGATATTTCCGATATTTGTGATCGTCGTTGTATTGGCGAGTGCAGACTTTGTATACACAAGCTTCATCGCAATATTTTTTAAGAAAAGCGGTACTGCGCGCGCAGCAAGCAGTTTCTCATTGGATACATTATAGGAAAACAATTTCTCCAGATGCTCCCTGTTGATCTGGCTTCTCAGATTATCACGCACGATCTCCAGTACTTCCGCAAACGTGTAGACTTCCTTTGTCGGATGAAATTCTGCCGACACCATGACAAAGAAATTCTTTGTTGTGATCGAATTAAAATATGGGCGCAGATTTACCGGAACTGCCACGCGGATCGGACTCGCGGACGGCATTCCCTTCATACACTCCGTATACACACTCCAGATATAAACGGAAACCAAATATTCATTGATGCTGCAGCCGTATCTGTGACACACCTCTTTCAACTGCGGAATCTGCATATACCCATGCATAACGCCGAATTCTCCCGGTCCCAGATGCTCTCCCTTTAACAGATATGCCTTTTTTGTCTGATAGCCTTTTGCAGAACTCTTCTTATAATTTTTTAAGAAACTGTCCTCTCTGTTTAAAGATGTACCACTGTTTAAGGAATCCCCCACCTTCTCCTTCAGTTCCGGGTGCGCAAGACGCAGATACTGGTAAGTTAACTCTTTCAAAAAGTTAATGCCGCCCATTCCATCGGTCAGCACGTGGAACACTTCCAAATTAATTCTGTATTTATAATAAGTCACGCGGAACATATAACTGTGGTTTTGATTCTGCTGGATATAGCGGCACGGAAAATTGCTCTCCTCACGTACTTTCGGTGCAGGCTTTCCATTCTCCTCAAAATAATACCAGAATACCCCCATGCGAAGTCTTAAATTAAATCCATCCATCTTCGGAAGGACGATGTTTAACGCCTGCTGCAAAATATCAGGCTGTACAAGCTCCGTCAGTGTCACACTGATGCGGTAGACATTGCTCATATTCTCGCCTGCGATCACAGGGAAAAGATGTGCCGTGTTATCCAGCCTGTCCCACCGGATCTCCCGGTAGGCTTTCTTTTCTCTCTTTCTTTTCTGTTTTTTATTGTCTATTGTAATTTCTTCTGTCTCAGAAGTCACGGTCTTTTTCTTCATGATTCACTCCACTCTTTTCATGCTTCCTTTGATTATATCTGAATCTGTCTTAAAATACAAGTTTCCGGTTCTGTCTCTGCCAGATAATGAATCGTCAATTTCACAAAAATTTAATAAGTCGAATCATTGATTTTTATTTGTATCTTTTATAAAATAGTTTCGTGGTATCTGGTCTATCCAGAGACAAACTTAATATTTCAGATATCAAACTTCAATAATAATTGTGAAATTCCCTAAAACATAGAATACTTGACAAAAAATCAATATTACTAAGAGAGTTTCACAGACACTTATTCATGAAGGAACAGGAGATTTTATGGAATTTAAAAAACTGAATGCACCTTCCCTGAAGGAACTTTTTGTAAATGAACTGCAAAATATGATATTATCCGGCAAACTTGAGATTGGCTCCAAACTGCCACCGGAACGCGAACTGGCGGAATCCATGAAAGTGTCCCGTGCAGTTATCAACTCCGGTATCGCGGAACTGGAAAAGAAAGGTTTCCTCGTGGTTCGTCCAAGAATCGGAACCTTTGTAGCAGACTATCACAGAGACGGTTCTTTAGACACACTCGTTGCCATCATGAATTACAATGGCGGCGTTTTAAAAAACCGTGAAGTAAAATCCGTACTGGAAGCAAGAATCATGTTTATGGTGGAAGCCACCCGGTTTGCGATTGACCGTGCATCAGATGAAGAACTGTTAGGGCTTCAGGAATATGTCTACCAGATGGAAAACTGTACTGACCCGGAAAAGACTGCTTCTCTTATTTTTGAGTTCAGCCACGAGATTGCCTACATCAGCGGCAACACTCTGCTCCCACTCTTTTTTGTCTCGTTCCGCGATCTTGTATGTAGCCTCTGGGTTCGCTACGGACAAAAATACGGCACCAAAGAATTATACTACAGTGCAAAAAAAATCTTTGACTGCCTTCTCGCAAGAGATAAAGAAGCAGTCAAAGATTTTATCACAACCTCCACAATGGAGAGCATTGATGGCTCACGCACCATTTATTATGTGGATTAGTATAACTTTTGTTTTTCAAAAATCCTTATGCCTGTGAGGATGTATTTACAAACTGGCTCTCATAAAGATTTGCATAGAATCCCTTTTTAGCCAGCAGTTCTTCATGACGTCCCTGCTCAATAATATGACCATCTTTCATAACCAGGATAATATCCGCTTCCTGAATGGTCGACAGACGATGAGCCACAATAAAACTGGTACGTCCTTTCATCATTTTTGCAAACGCTTCCTGAATCTTGATCTCGGTTCGTGTATCAATGGAAGAAGTTGCCTCATCCAGAATCAGCATTGGCGGCAGGCAAAGCATAACACGGGTAATACATAACAACTGTTTCTGTCCCTGGGAAAGATTACCGCCGTCCTCTGCCATCACGGTGTCATAACCCTGCGGCAGACGCTTGATAAAACTGTGTGCATGGGAAGCTTTTGCCGCTGCGATCACTTCCTCATCGGTCGCGTCCGGTTTTCCCATCACGATATTATCACGGATGGTTCCACTGCGCAGCCATGTTTCCTGCAATACCATACCATAATTATTTCGAAGGCTCTTTCTTGTCATATCATTGACTGGCACTCCGCTCACACGGATCGTTCCGCTGTTTGTATCATAAAAACGCATCAAAAGATTGATCAGTGTCGTTTTTCCGCATCCGGTCGGACCGACGATTGCCACCCTCTGTCCCGGTTTTACAGAAAGATTAAAGTCCTCGATCAGTTTCTGTTCCGGCACATAAGAGAAAGATACATGCTCTAACGCCACATGACCGTCTGCCTCCTCCAAATTCACTGCATCCGGCGCATCCGGAACTTCCGAAGGCTCCTCCATCAATTCAAACACCCTCGCTGCACATGCCAGCGCATTCTGTAACTCTGTCACAACACCGGAAATCTCATTGAAAGGTTTTGTATACTGGTTTGCGTAACTGAGTAACGCAGAAAGCTGTCCGACTGAAATACCTCCTGCAATTGCGGTAAATGCTCCTACCACGCCAACGACTGCATACACCAGACTGTTGACAAACCGGGTTGCAGGATTTGTGATACTGGAAAAGAAAATGGCTCTCAAAGAACATTTCTGTAATCTGCCATTGATCTCATCAAACTTTTCCAGTGCTTCATCCTCATGGGAAAACGCCTGAACAACCTTCTGGTTACCGATCATTTCCTCGATAAATGCGGTCTGTTCTCCTCTCGTCTCGGACTGTAATTTAAACATGGAAAAAGTTTTCTTTGCGATAAAACTTGCCACAAGCAGCGAAACCGGTGTGATCACAACGACTGCCACCGTAATTTTCACACTGATCGTAAGCATGAAGATCAACGTACCTAAAATGGTTACAATGCCGGTGAAAAACTGGGTAAATCCCATCAGCAGGCCATCCGCAAACTGATCCACATCCGCAATGACACGGCTGACGATCTCGCCGTAGGAATGTCCGTCAATATATTTTAATGGGAGTCTTTCAATTTTTTCGAATGCTTCCTTCCGGATATCCCGGATAATATGATAAGTGATCTTATTGTTGCATGCATTCATGATCCACTGTGCAGCTGCAGTCAGAAGAATGATAACTGCCATCCTTTTCAGGATTGCAAGGATTCCTGCAAAATCCACCACTCCTTTTTCAATGATCAGATCGACTGCGCGTCCGGTCAATACCGGCAGATATAAAGTCAATGCAACTGTCACTGCCGCAAGGACAATGGACATTCCAAGATACCCCCAGTATCTTCTGATATAATTCATCACTTTTTTGATCGTTGATCTCTGATGGTTATTGATCCTCTTTTTCATTTATCTTCCCTCCTTCTCATCTTCGGTCTTTTTAAACTGGGAATAATAAATTTCCTGATATACTTCACACTGTTTTAAGAGTTCCTCATGGGTTCCCATTCCAACGATCTGTCCATCATCTAACACAATGATCTTGTCTGCATACATAATGGATGCTGCTCTCTGCGATACGATAAATACGGTTGCTTTGTTCTCCATATCACGGATTGCCATACGAAGTTTTGCATCTGTCGCAAAATCCAGTGCAGAAGCACTGTCATCTAAGATCAGGATATCCGGCTTCTTCACAACCGCACGGGCAATCGTCATTCGCTGCCGCTGTCCTCCGGAAAGATTCTTACCGCCCTGCTCGATCTCAAAATCAAGTCCGCCTTCTTTTTTATCTACAAACTCTTTTGCCTGGGCAACCTCTAACGCCTGCATGATGTCCTCATCCGTTGCGTTCTCATTTCCCCATAACATATTTTCGCGGATCGTTCCCTTGAACAAAACCGCTTTCTGGAGTACCATACCGATTTTTCCACGAAGTTCTTCCAGAGAATACTCACGCACATCTTTTCCCCCGATCTGCACGCTTCCCTTTGTCGCATCATAAAAACGCGGGATCAGGTTGACGACCGATGATTTTCCGGAACCTGTACCACCAATGATACCGACCGTCTCTCCCTTTTTCACAGTGAAATCGATGTCTGTCAGGGATTCCTCTCCAGCTCCGGCATAAGTTAAGCCCACATGGGAAAATACCACTTCCGGCACCTCTCCACTGTGTTCTGTTTTTTCCTCTGCCACAGGCGTCACCGCATAATCTGTGATGGATGGCTGTAATTCAAAAATCGCCTGAATGCGGTTTCCGCATGCAATAGATTTATTAATGTTGATAATAAGATTTGCAAGTTTTATAAGTTCCACTAAAATCTGGGACATATAATTTACCAGTGCTACCACTTCACCCTGTGTGATATATCCGCTGTTAACACGGATTGCTCCTGTCCAGACTAAAACAACGACTGCTCCATTTATGATCACATAAGTAAGCGGATTCATCAGTGCTGAAATTTTTCCTACATAAAGCTGGATCTTTGTCAGTGCATCATTGCTATTATTAAAGTCTGTGATCTCATCCTCCTCTTTATTAAATGCACGGATTACCCTGCTTCCGGTCAGGTTCTCTCTTGTGATCCCAAGCACCTTGTCCAGTGCAGACTGTACTTTTTTATACAATGGAATACTCACAAGCATAATTCCGAATACCACAACCGATAACAGCGGAATCGTTACAACAAAGACAAGAGCAGCTTTCACATCGATCGTGAATGCCATGATCATTGCACCGAACACGATAAACGGCGAGCGCAGAAACAAACGTAATACAAGGTTTACACCATTCTGCGTCTGGTTGATATCACTTGTCATTCTCGTGATCAGTGTGGATGTTCCCACAGTATCCATCTCCGAAAATGATAATTTCTGAATATGCTCAAAAAGTGCGTGGCGCAGTCCTGTGGAAAAACCGACCGCTGCCTTTGCTGCAAAATACTGTGCCGTGATAGAACACGTCAATCCGATCACTGCAAGCAGCACAAGTACCAGACACATTTTCATAATGTATGGTTTATCTCCGTCTGCTACTCCATGATCGATGATCGCCGCCATAACAAGAGGCACGATCAGCTCAAAAGACGCTTCGAGCAATTTAAAAAGCGGTCCTAACACGCTTTCTTTTTTATAATCTTTCAGGTACACCAATAACTTTCCCATTTCCTGTTCTCCCATTAAAATTCCTTTCGTTCTTAAGACAATACAGAAACCGGCACAAATACTTGCGCCGGTTTCCTTCTGTCCCTATTATGCTGTTTTATCCAATGCTTATCCGCACTATCCTGTGCGTCTTTTTCAAACCATCGTCTTCTACTCCGATTATTGTTTAATATCCTTCATCTTCTGCAGTCCTAAAATAACTGCACCGCCAATCAAAAAGAAAAGAATACTAAAATCATGGATTCCCATAGCCGGCTGCGGAGTATCCAGAGTAGTCGGTCCCATAACAACCGCGAAGATGGAGCCGAGCATCAGTCCGATGATCAGATAAATCGTCTGTGCCCTGTACTTTTCCAATGCCCTGCGGATCAGCTTTACTACACTGAAAATACCGACTAAAACACCGCACCCAAAAATAACTACCGTCCAGAAACTCGAGAAATCCAAATGCAGCATATCCTTGATTGCAGTGATGATCGGAAGATATAATCCAAAGATCAAAAGCAGGGTGGAT
>UMGF01046865.1_pt1 | contig 17581 bp, 14 predicted proteins | sample 1965181 | NCBI WGS metagenome assembly UMGF01 (sample SAMEA4836063, study PRJEB28245) | human gut metagenome | biome: gut microbiome; material: fecal sample | place: Denmark | collected 2008 | reverse complement strand
TCATTTCCAGCACGGCGGCACCGGCTGCCTGGGGGTTGCCCGCCAGCAGGTTGGCGGTCCGCATAGCGTAACCATCCGCCGCTCCACAGGTGCGGAACCCCCGCGCGGCATAGCCGGTGCGGCCTGCATCCTGCACGGTGGTCAGCGGGCCGGGGCTTATCACATGCAAGTTCACAGTGCCGCCCCCTGTTCTTTCTGGATGGTTTCAAACTTTTCCGGGCTGATGGGCACAAACCGGATGCGTTCCCCCGCCGCGTAAGGCAGTTTGCCGCCGCCAGCCGGGTCAAACAGGCGCAGCGGCGTGCGGCCGATCAGCTGCCATCCGCCGGGGGAAGCCAGCGGGTAGATGCCTGTCTGCTTGCCGCCAATGCCCACCGCCCCCGCGGGGATCTTGGTGCGCGGGGTCTGCAACCGGGGGCAGACAATGCGTTCATCCATGCCGCCCAGGTACGGGAACCCCGGCAGGAACCCCAGCATAAAAATGCGGTAGTCCCGCCCGCAGTGGATGTCGATGACCTGCTGTTCGGTCAGCCCGGCGTGCTGTGCCACAAAGGCCAGGTCGGGGCCGTAATCTCCGCCGTAACACACCGGCACTTCCACCAGCCGCCCGGCCGCGGTGCTGCTGACCGGGGGCAAAGCGTCCCACAGGCGGCGCAGCGCGGGGATCAGGGTATCGGCATCGGTCTGCAAAGGGTCCAGCGTGACCAGCAGCGCCGCATAGGTGGGCACTGTTTCCACCACGCCGGGCAGCTGCGCCGCCTGCACAGCGGCATCCAGCGCCATAACCTGCGCGTTCACCTGTTCACTGATCTCACTGCCGCAGACGGCCAGCACTCCGCTGTCCCCCACGGGGGTAAACTGGATCATAACAAAAATCCCCTTTGCGTCCGGTATTTTGGGGCTGGTCAGGAAGTGTGCTGTACTTTAGGTTAGCGGGCGCACATTGTGCGCCCCTACGGTCCCTAAACGTGCCGTTTTGGGTTCACTGCTTCCTGACCAAGGCCAATGTGCCTATTATAGCACAACCTGCTTTATGCCTGCTCAAAAAATTTCTTTGCCAGCACCGGGCCGAACCAGTGGTCCGAATTGTGGGAATACCGCACCGCATACGCCGTGCACTGCCGCATCATGCTGACAATGCCAACGTTCATGCGGGTATCAAACCCATCCACACCCGGCAGCAGCGAGCCTGTCATATCGATCATGCCATTGCGGGAAAGCACCCGCATGACCTCGCTTTCCATCTCCTCCCGGTGCAGGATGTCCATATCCTTTTTCAGGTAGGCCAGCGCGGCCATCAGCGCATAGCAGCCCCAGTCAGAGCAGGTTGCCGTGATGATGTTATCGGTGCTGCTTGCGGCCAGAATGCCGCCGCAGCAGCCGTCCTGGCATTCGCCGGGGGCGGTGAAGGGCACATATTTTTTAATGTGCTCCCCAATGGTGCCCATGCCGATCTCATTGCCCAGATCGCCGATGGCCACATTGGGCACGCCGCGAGCGCGCAGTTCGTTCCACAGCACATCGCTTTTGGCTTCCAGTGCGGTCACATCCTTGCCCACCGCATTGTGGTAAACACCCTTGGCGTTGCCGCCGCAGGCTTCCACCGAGATCACCGCTGCGGGTAAAATCTTATCCGCCAGCGCTTTGGCCTGGGCGGGGGCTTTGGCCTTATCTTTGGTAAAGGCCACAACGCCAAGGCTCAGCGGCAGCTCCATGGCGGTATCCAGGTCCTCATACACATGCAGACCCACCACATTGCCGCATTTCTTAAAGGCTTCCACGCTGTCCTGCGGGCAGACGATGATCGGCTTTGCCCCAAAGGCCAATACCAGAGACCGCGCCAGCAGGATCGCGCTGACAGAACCGTCCATTTCCGGCACCTTGTGGGGCAGCAATACAAACCCGACCAGGATATACACCGGGTCGCCGGGGTGGATGGCTTTGCACAACGCTTCGGCTGCGTGCATGGCGGTCGGCTCCCCGGTATATGCCCGGCTGCCCGCGTACAAAATGCGGCACACCCCGTAACCGCGGGGGTCCAGACACATGATGGCATCCAGGTTTTCGCCTACATTGCGTTTTTCCAGTTCGTCACGGGTCATGGTGTTTTCCCCCTTTTCAGCCCCACAGACTTTCGCAGCCGGTATAGTCATAGAACTCTTTCAGCACTTCGTCCTGGATGGCTTTCAGGGTAGCGGGGTCCTTGCCGCCGGCGGGCTTGCCCTCAAACTCGCAGGCATGCAGACAGAAGTTGGAGGAGGAGGTCACGATGATCTCATCCGCATCGCGCAGGAAATCCACCGTGAACGGTTTTTCCATCACGGTAATGCCCAGGCGGTAGCAGGCCTGCAGCATATGGGTCTTGGCAATGCCGCGCAAAATCAGTTCATCGTTCGGGTGGGAATAGAAAATCCCGTCTTTCAGCACTGAAACGTTGGAGTGCGCACATTCCGTTACAATATCCCCGCGGTGGAACACGGTCTCGCTCATGCCGGCCAGCTTGGCGCGCTGGGCGGTCATAACGCTGGGCAGCAGGTTCAGCGTTTTGATGTTGCAGTGGTAAAAGCGGGTGTCCTCCTCAGAGTTCAGGCGGATGGGCTTGTCGGGGTCGTTCAGGGTGTTGGGCCGGATGGAAACCCACAGCTTGCCGGGCACGCCTTCCTCATACACATGGTTGCGGGGCTCCACACCGCGGGTGACCTGCCAGTATACAAAGTTGACCTTGCTGTCCACCTTGGCCAGCAGGTCGGTCAGCAGCCTGCCCAGCTCGGCCTTGCTCATCGGGATGTTGATATCCAGTGCCTTGGCGCTGGTAAAAAAGCGGTCCAGGTGGTCCTGCAGCAGGTATACCTTGCCGTTCGCGCCAACGGTGGCATCGTAGCAGCCATCGCCAAAAAAGTGAACGCGATCATTGAACGGCACCATCAATTCTTCCGGTGCGCCGATTTTGCCATCATAATATGCAATGGATTCCATTTTTCCTTACTCCTCTCATCTTGGTTGCCTTTATGTTCAGCCGTTATTTGGCTTTCCCATCAAATTTCAGTTCAATCACTTTTTTAATCAGCTCCACGCAGTTATCCAGCCCAATGGCGGCGGAATCCAGGCAGAGGTCATAATTTTCCACCCGCTTCCACTGGCGGCCGGTGTGGTATTTGTAATAGCTTTCACGGTAGCGGTCCAGCTTGTCAATATAGTGCTTGGCCTGGCTGCTGCCAATGCCCTGGCGCTTCATCTCGCGCTCCACACGCCAGTCATAGGGGGCATCCACATACACGGTCAGCACGTTGGGCTTATCCCGCAGAACAAAGTCCGCCGCGCGGCCCACGCAGATATAGCTTTCCTCGTTCAGCAGCTCCCGCAGCACCTTGGCCTGGTAGTTGAACAGGTTTTCATCGCTGATAAAGTTGCCGCTTTCCGGCGGGATGGTGCTGCCGTCATACACCCGTTCCGAAACCCGGTACAGCATGGTTTTGCGGGTGTTCTCATCGGCGCGGGCAAACAGTTCCTCGCTGATGCCGCTGTCCTCTGAGGCAAGGCGCAGCAGCTTGCGGTCATACAGGTCAATGTCAAATGCCTTTGCCAGCTGCTTGCCAATGTAGCTGCCGCCGCCCGAACCACAGGTGCGGGTAATGGCGACTGCAAAATACGGATAATCGGGATACATTTTCCACCCCTCCTTACTGGCCCAGATAGGCTTTCTTCACGCGCGGGTCGTTCAGCAGATCCGCGGCGTTGCCCTCAATGCTGATGTTGCCGGTTTCCAGCACATAGGCACGGTCCGAGATAGCCAGTGCCATCTTTGCGTTCTGTTCCACCAGCAGGATCGTGATGCCCTGCTTGTTTACTTCCCGAATGATGGCAAAGATCTCTTTGACCAGCAGGGGCGAAAGGCCCATCGAAGGTTCATCCATCAAAATCATTTTGGGCTTTGCCATCAGGGCGCGGCCTACGGCCAGCATCTGCTGCTCGCCGCCGGAAAGGGTGCCCGCCAGCTGGCGGCGGCGCTCTTCCAGACGGGGGAAGCGCTTATACACATCCTTCATCGTCTCTTCCATCCCGGCCGGGTCGGCATAAGCGCCCATTTCCAGGTTTTCTTCCACCGTCATCTGGGGGAAGATATGCCGCCCTTCCGGCACATGGGCCAGCTTGTAGGTAATGATCTTGCTGGGTTCCGCCTTGCGCAGGTCGTGCCCGTCAAACATCACGCTGCCGGACGCAGCTTTTTCCAGCCCGGTAATGGTGCGCAGGGTGGTGGTTTTGCCCGCGCCGTTTGCCCCGATCAGGGATACGATCTCGCCGTCATCCACATGCAGCGATATGCCGTTCAGCGCGTGTACCGCGCCGTAATTGACATGAAGGTCTTTTACTTCAAGCATCCGCTTCGACCTCCTCCTCTTTGTCTTTGCCCAGGTATGCTTCAATCACATGGGGGTCATTGGCGATCTCTGCCGGTGTGCCGGAAGCGATCGTGGTACCAAAGTCCAGCACCTGGATTCTCTCGCAGATTTTCATGACCAAACTCATGTCATGCTCGATCAGCAGCACCGATACCTTGAATTCGCTCCGGATATAATCAATAATCTCCAGCAGTTCCTCCGTTTCAGTCGGGTTCATACCGGCGGCCGGTTCGTCCAGCAGCAGCAGCTTCATGTTGGTGGCCAGCGCGCGGGCAATCTCCAGGCGGCGCTGCTCACCATAGGGCAGGTTGTCGGCCTCCAGGTCCTCCTTGCCGGAAAGGTGCACCACCTGCAGCAGCTCTTTGGCGCGTGCGGTGGCGGCGGCTTCCTGCTGCCAGTACGCCTTGGTGCGGAAGATGGCCTGCGGCATGTTGTAGGTCAGTTCTTCCAGCATGGCAGCTTTGACGTTTTCGATCACCGTCATTTTTTTGAACAGGCGGATATTCTGGAAGGTTCTGGCAATGCCTGCATGAACGATCTGGTGGGTCTTTTTGCCGTTCATCCGCTCACCATTCAGGTAAAGGGAGCCTTCGGTCGGCTTATACACACCAGTGATCAGGTTGAACACGGTGGTTTTGCCTGCGCCGTTGGGGCCGATCAGCCCCACCAGCTCGGATTCGCCGATTTCCATATTAAAATCATCCACGGCTTTCAGGCCGCCAAACTGGATGCCAAGGTGCTGGCATTTCAAAACAGGTTGTGCCATGGTTCAGGCCCCCTTTTCTGCTTTTGCTTTTACCGTGCCGCGGCCGGTCAGTTTTTCCAGTGCGCGGGTCAGGCTGAACTCCCACCGGCCAAAGATGCCGCCGGGACGGAACAGCATGACCAGCACCAGAACCACCGAGTAGGCCAGCATGCGGTAGGTAGAAAATTCACGCATCAGTTCCGGTAAAGCGCTCAGGAACGCTGCACCGATGATGGAACCGGTCAGCGAACCGGTGCCGCCGATGATCACCTCGCTCAACAGCTCTGCGGAATAGTTAAAGTTGAAGTTGGTGGGGATCATTGCCGTCATGTAATGGGCATAAATACCGCCGCCGATGCCGGCAAAGAATGCGCTGATGGCAAAGGTCATGACCTTGTAATAGGTCACGTTGATGCCGGAAGCCGAAGCCGCGATGTAGTCCTCACGGATGGCCTGCACGGTGCGGCCATATTTGCTGCGGACGAACAGGTACATGATGGTAACGCAGACCACCATGATCCAGAATACCCGCGGGAAGGTGGACAGCTTGAGGATGCCACTCATTGTTTTACCGCCGCCGGTGATGGAAAAGTTGCAGAAGCAGACGCGGATGATCTCGGCAAACGCCATGGTGACAATGGCGAGATAGTCGCCGCGCAGGCGCAGCGCCGGGATGCCGACCAGTACGCCCATGATGCCCGCAGCCAGGCCGCCGACCAGCAGCGCGATCAGGAACAGCCCCAGATCCGAAAGCCCTTTGCCTGCCAGCGCGCCGGATACAATGGCGGAGACATAAGCGCCGACCGAAACAAACCCCGCATGCCCCAAGGAGAACTCGCCCATAAAGCCAACTACCAGGTTCAGCGATGTGACCATGATGATGGTGTAGCAGGCGGTGGTGCAGATGCCCTGAATATAGGTGGTGGAGGTGCCGAACGCATTGGCGGCGAACAGCCCTGTCAACAGGGCAAACACCAGCGCCACGCCCACAGCGTTCAAAAGATAGGAGCCTTTTATTTTTTTACTCATTGCTCTGCTCCCTCCCTTACACTTTTTCGCCGGTGTTCTTGCCCAGGATACCGGCGGGCTTGACCAGCAGGATCACGATCAATGTGCCGTAAGTAACGGCTTCGTACCAGCCGGGGGCAAACAGCTTGACAAAAATTTCAATCAGGCCGACCAGAATGCCGCCGATCATGGCGCCGGGGATGATGCCAATGCCGCCCAGAACTGCGGCGATGAAGGCTTTCATGCCCATCATGGAGCCCATATCGGTGGTAACGCGGGGGTAGGTAGAGCAGTACATCAGCGCTGCCACCGCCGCCAGACCGGAGCCGATGGCAAAGGTCAGGGTGATGATCTTGTTCACGTTGATGCCCACCAGGGTGGAAGCATCCTTATCCTGCGGGACGGCGCGCATAGCCTTGCCCAGCTTGGTCTTTTTTACAAACAGCTGCATGCAAAGCATCATCGCAACGCCGATGCCAATGGTCAGCAGCACGTTCAGCGGCAGCGATACCCCGCCGACCGTAATGGTGGGCAGGCTGAAAATAGCCTGCACGTTGTGCGGCTTGGCGCCAAACAGTACCATGGCCAGGTTTTCCAAAAAGATGCTCATGGCCAGTGCGGTAATCAAGGCGGACATGGGCCCGGCCTTGCGCACCGGGCGGTAAGCCAGGATTTCAACCAGCATACCAACCAGTGCGCACACCGCAACGGCCACAATCACGGCCATCCAGGCGGGCATTCCCGCATCGACCATCAGCGGGATGGTGTAAAACAATGTGTAAGCACCGATCATGATAAAATCGCCGTGGGCAAAGTTGATCATGCGGATGATACCGTAAACCATGGTGTAGCCCAACGCGATCAGCGCATAAATAGCGCCCTGGTTCAGGCCGTTGATCAGGCCCTGAACAAATAATGATGCAGTCATGGTCCATTCACCTTTCCTATCATTTTTTGTGAATGTTTGATTCGGGGGAATCCAAAAAACAAAAAAGTGCGCGCGGCTGCTTGCATTGCCGCGCGCACCATTGCGCCTTTGCTCTGGAGGGAGTGTTTAGGGGAATCTAAAAAACTTTAGGAAATACCGCATAATTCTAAGTGCCGATACGGCGAGCGAGGTGCGGCAGCTGCTAAGCCAAAAGCGCAGATAATACTGGATGCTGCAAAGGTGAGCGCCGCCAGTGGCGGAAACAGCGAACCGAAGCAGGGGCAGCGGTCGCAGAGTGCGAGGGGCTTTTGCCCCCGAAGCACGATGCGGGTACCGCAACCCGACATTATCGAGCATTTTGGCAACGCAGATGCCGTGCCGCAGCTGCCGGAGCGGTGCTTGAGCCGTTAGGCGGGAATTGTGCGGTGTTGCCTTTACTCAGCGGAGGAAACCAGGTTGCCATCGGAATCCAGCGTCTCAGACCACTTGACCTTGCCGTCAACAAAGGTGTTGAATGCAATGCTCTTGATGGCGTCGCCGTTTTCGTCCAGCTTGATCTTGCCGCCAACGCCGGTAAACTCCATACCTGTCATGCCCTTTACCAGGCTTGCGGTATCGGTGCCGCCGCCATTCTCGGCAGCTTGCAGCAGCATGTAGATGGCGTCATAGTACAGGGCCGCGCAGGCGTTCAGGCTTTCGGTGCCGTACTTTTCGGTGTACTTCTGCACAAAGTTCTGAACGGCGGGGGCGGTATCCTCGCTGGAGTAGTGGTTGGTAAAGTAGCAGTCATCAAACTTGTCTTCCAGGCCGGTGGTATCCGCGCCATCCCAGGCATCGCCGCCCATGATGGTACCGGTAAAGCCCGCGTTGCGCGCTGCGCCTACAAACAGCGGTACCGTATCCAGGAAGCAGGGATAATACAAAAACTCTGCGCCGGAAGCCACGGCCTGTGCTGCCTGGGAGGAAAAGTCAGTATCAGTGCTCATGCACTCGCCGGTATAGGTAATTTCAATGCCGTTGGCCTCGCAGTTTTCTACAAAAGCGTCCTTCAGGCCGTTGGAATAGTCATCATCCTTGGCATAAATCACGGCTACCTTGCTGAATCCCTTGCTCTTAACAAACAGGGCGGCCATCTTGCCCTGATACGGGTCAATGAAGCAGTTACGGAAGATCGTGGAGCCTTTCTGGGTCACATCCACGTTGGTAGCGCCGGTTGCCAGCAGCAGCATTCCGTCATTGGCAGCCTGGGTCGCCATAGGCAGTGTAACGGAAGAGAAGAAGCTGCCCACGATAGCGGCCGGGGAATCTGCCATGACCTTGTTGTAAGCGTTCATGGCCTGCTTGGCATCCTTGGCATCGTCAGCCACCTTGCCGCCGTTGACGATCTCGACCGTGTAGCCGGAATCGCCGGAGTTGATCTCCTCCACAGCCATATCCACCGCGTTCTGGGCACCCTCGCCGTAAATGGCGGAGCCGCCGGTCATGGAGCAGACCACACCAACGCGGATCACATTACCGCTGTCCGCGCTGGATGCTGTGGTGGAAGCGGCACTGGAAGTATCTGCCGTGCTGGCTGTGCCGCCCTGTGCGCTGGAAGAACAGCCGCCCAAAACGCCTGCCGCCATCGCTGCCGCCATGGTAAGAGAAAGAACCCGTGTTGCCTTTTTCATCGTAAGCCCCTCTTTCTTTCATGTTCGTTCTGCTTTCTTCTCTCAGATATCTCCTGACCAAACAAAAAGCGCGCAGCCCCGCCGTCAAGCGGGTGCCGCACGCCTTTGTGCAAAAGCAAAATCTCTTTTGTTCTTTTTATGCTTTTGTCTCCGGAATCAGAACGGGGTCCGCAGCTTTTGCACTGCGGACCCCGTTGTCCCTGCTCCGTGTTTGGATTGTTCTGATTATAGCATACTGCCAAAATTTTGCAAGCACTTTTTGTCGGCATCAGGTGGATTTTTGCCGCCGATTGCCTTATTCTATTAAGCTGTTTCTTCGTTTTTCATCTCGCATCCCCGTTTTTGCTTTCTTTTTTTCCGTCAAATTGTCCTTTGGGCTAAATAACTTCAAAATTACAGCTTTTCCCCCGCACCACTGGGTTATGCCGGGCAGCGGACGGCCCAGTCCGGCAGCCTTATTCCGCTGTTTCTCCCCGCCTTACGTTGTCACAGTCTTGTTTATCGAAGAGTTTCTCTGCCAATTTCTTATGTCATTCAAAATCCAGCATTGTTTCTCACTTTATCGTGCCACGGTTTTATATCGAACGTTCGTCTTATTTTGTGGCGGGTTTTTCCGTCATTTCTCAATATTGTATATTTTGTGAACAATCATTGCATAGGTTGTAAACATTAGCACTCTGCTATTGACAGTGCTAATTTTAGGGTTATAATAAAGGCGTACCTTGAAAGAGGGGGTGCGGAACGCAAGAGCGTTCTGGGAAACACCGCCAAGGAGCCGCAAGGCTCGGGAAGCGTCAGACTTCCCGGAGAGGCACCAAATAAAATTCCAGATTTTTACAAAGTGAGGTTATGACTTATGTTGCCGACTGTTTTTGGTGAAAATCTTTTTGATGATTTCTTTGACGATTCCTTTGGTATGATGAACGCACGCAGCCCGCTGTACGGCAAGCATGCACGCAACCTGATGAAGACCGATATCCGCGAGACCGATACCAACTATGAGCTGGCCATTGATCTGCCGGGCTTCAAGAAGGATGAAATCCACATTGAGCTGAAAAACGGCTACCTGACCATCAGCGCCGCCAAGGGCTTGGATAAAGACGAAAAGGCCCCCGAAGGCAAGTATATCCGCCAGGAGCGTTACACCGGCGCCTGCAGCCGCAGCTTCTATGTTGGCACCGACCTGCAGCCCAAGGATGTCAGCGCCAAGTTCACCGATGGCATCCTGGAGTTGACCTTCCCGAAGGAAGCTCCCAAGAAGGAACCTGATGTGACCCGCGTTGAAATTGGTGAATAACCGATTTGCTTTTGCGGCATAACTGAATAAGTCTCAGCGGTGCCCCGCCCTTGACCCCAATCGGTCAGGGCGGGGCACCGCTTTTTTTGTTTTGTTGCGCCCCTGTGGTATAATGGTTTTATAATAAATCCAACAAGGGGCTGCTGTTTGTATGGTCGATCATATTGAGATCCGCGGGGCACGGGTACACAACCTAAAAAATATTGATGTCGATGTGCCGCTGAACAAAATCGTCGGCATTGCGGGTGTATCCGGTTCCGGCAAATCTTCGCTGGCGCTGGGCGTGCTGTATGCCGAAGGTTCGCGCCGGTATCTGGACGCACTTTCCACCTACACGCGCCGCCGCATGACCCAGGCCCCCAAAGCTGATGTGGACGAGGTTCTGTATGTTCCCGCCGCGTTGGCGCTGCACCAGCGGCCGGGGGTGCCGGGCATCCGCAGCACCTTTGGCACCGGCACCGAGCTGCTGAACAGCCTGCGGCTGATGTATTCCCGCCTTGCCAGCCACCGCTGCCCCAACGGGCATTATCTTGCGCCCACCCTGGCCGTGGCCGCCGGGCAGGAGCTGATCTGCCCCGAATGCGGGGCCCGCTTTTACGCCCCTTCGGCGGAAGAGCTTGCCTTTAACAGCCAGGGTGCCTGCCGCACCTGCGGCGGCACCGGCACCGTACAGACCGTTGACCGCGCCACCCTTGTGCCGGACGAAAGCCTGACCATTGACGAGGGCGCTGTGGCCCCCTGGAACTCTTTGATGTGGTCGCTGATGACCGATGTCTGTCGCGCCATGGGGGTGCGCACCGATGTGCCGTTCCGCGACCTGACCGATGTGGAGAAAGAGATCGTCTATGACGGCCCGGCTGAGAAGAAGCACATTTTCTACCACTCCAAAAACAGCGAGCAGGCCGGGGAACTGGATTTTACCTATTACAGCGCCGTACGCACGGTGGAAAACGCACTCTCCAAAGTCAAGGACGAAAAAGGCATGAAGCGGGTGGAAAAGTTTTTGCGTCAGGATATCTGCCCGGACTGCGGCGGTTCCCGGCTGTGCGCTGCAGCCCGCGCGCCCAGGCTGCAGGGTATCCCGCTGGATGAAGCCTGCCGCATGACCCTTTCCGACCTGGTTGCCTGGGTAAGCGGGGTTCCCGCCGCCCTGCCGGAAGAAATGCGCCCCATGGCGCAGAGCATCTGTGAATCGTTCCAAACGGTGGCCAAGCGGCTGATGGACCTGGGGCTGGGCTACCTGGCGTTGGACCGCGCCGCGGCTACCCTTTCCACCGGCGAGCGCCAGCGTATGCAGCTGGCCCGCGCGGTGCGCAACCGCACTACCGGCGTTCTGTATGTGCTGGATGAACCCTCTATTGGGCTGCACCCCGCCAACATCACCGGCCTGACCGGCGTGATGCAGGACCTGATCCACGACGGCAACTCGGTCATTCTGGTGGACCATGATACCCAGATTCTATCCGAAGCCGATTGGCTGATTGAGATGGGGCCGCAGGCCGGTGCGGGCGGCGGCCAGGTGATTGCCCAGGGCAGCATCCCGGCCATTGAAGCAAACGCTGCTTCCCGCATTGGGCCGTTCCTGGCGGGCAAAGCGCAATGCCTGCGACCCCAGGCCCCGCAAAGCGAGTTGTTCGCGCTGGGGCGCATTCAGCTTTCCACCAACGCCATCCACACCGTAAAGCCGCTGGACATCGAAATTCCCAAGGGGCGGCTGACTGTGGTGACCGGGGTTTCCGGCTCCGGCAAGACCACCCTTGTGCTGGAAAGCCTGGTTCCCGGCCTGAACGCCGCCATCCACGGCCAAAAGCTGCCGGAGCATGTACGCTCTATTGTGCCGGACGGCATCACCCAGGTCAAGCTGATCGATGCCGCACCCATTGGCATCAATGTGCGCTCCACCGTGGCCACCTATGCCAATGTGCATGATGAGCTGCGCAAAAAGTTTGCCGCCACCCCGGATGCCAGGCAGGCCGGGTATAAAGCGGGCGATTTTTCCTACAACACGGGCAAGCTGCGCTGCCCCGTGTGCGATGGCACCGGCAGCATCAGCCTGGATGTACAGTTTTTGCCGGATGTGGAGATTCCCTGCCCCGAATGCCGCGGTTCCCGCTATGCCAAGGAGGCCGGGCAGATTTTTTACACCAGCAAGTCCGGAACCAGATATTCCCTGCCGCAGCTGATGGATATGGATGTGAACACTGCCCTGACCGCCTGTGCCGACTGGCCGGTGGTGCGCCAGCGGCTGACTGTTTTGCAGGAACTCGGCCTTGGCTATCTGACCCTTGGCGAGGAAACGCCCGGCCTTTCCGGCGGCGAGGCCCAGCGCCTGAAGCTGGCCAGCGAGATGGGCAAAGCCCAGTCGGACTCTCTGTTTGTCTTTGATGAGCCCACCATCGGCCTGCACCCCGCCGATGTGCAGGTTCTGCTCGGCGTGTTCCAGACCCTGATCGAGCACGGCGCCACCGTCATCGTCATTGAGCATGACCTGGATGTGATCCGCAACGCAGACTACATCATTGATATGGGCCCGGGCGGCGGTGCCCAGGGCGGCACGGTGGTGGCCGCCGGCACGCCGGACGTTATCCGCCACACCCCCGCCAGCCAGACCGGCAAATTTATCTGATTTTATGGCAATACTGCATAATTCTAAGTGCCGATACGGCGAGCGAGGTGCGGCATCTGCCGGAGCGGTGCTTAAGCCGCAAGGCGGGAATTGTGCGGTGTTGCCTTATATCTTTATAAACCAAGCACATCCCTCGGCAGCGCCGTATTGGGCGGCCCGCCGGGGGATGTGTTTTGCTTTTATTCGGTTTTATCTGCTTCCTGCTTCTGCTTTTCTTTTAATTCTTTTTGCAGCTCCGCTTCCACGCGGTCAAAGCGCTCCAAAAAGCTATGTTCCTGCCCTTCGGTCTTGTAGCCAGGCATGGTATCCAGCGCAACGCCGTGGATGCTGCGGAAAATGCTGTTCTCAATGTTGGGGTTATCCCGCTTTAGGCGGCGCAGCAGCACCTTGACTTCCTGCCGCTTGGAGCCACCGCCGCCGTTGTCGCAGGTGGTGCAGTTTTCGGTAAAGCGGCAGGCGCACTGGATGAATTCCAGGTCGTTATAGCGTTTCCAGGCAATGATATCTTCCTCCCGCACGCAGTACAGCGGACGAATCAGCACCATGCCGGGAAAGTTGGTGCTGTGCAGCTTGGGCGGCATAGCCTGCAGCTGGGAGCCATAGAACATGCTCATCACGGTTGTTTCGATCACATCATTAAAATGGTGCCCCAGTGCAATTTTGTTGCAGCCCAGCTCCTGAGCCTTCTTGTACAGGTAGCCGCGACGCATGCGGGCGCACAGGTAACAGGGGGATTTATCGCTGTTGTTGGCGACCGCAAACACATCCGTCTCAAAAATTGTGATGGGGATATTCAGCAGTGCGGCGTTGCTTTCGATCTTCTGGCGGTTGATCTCATTATAGCCGGGGTCCATCACCAAAAACACCAACTCAAAGGGCACATCGCTGTGGCGCTGCAGCTCCTGCATCAGTTTAGCCATCAGCATGCTGTCCTTGCCGCCGGAAATGCACACGGCAATTTTATCTCCCGCCTGCACCAGTTCATAGCGCTTGACCGCCACAATAAAAGGGGTCCACAACTCTTTGCGGTATTTTTTGATAATGCTGCGTTCAATCAGCTGGCAGGGTTCCATCTGGCGTTCCAATGGTCATTTCTCCTTTTGCAAATCCTTCAGGCAGCGGTCAAATGCTGCCAAAAATCCGTTCCGTTCTTCTTCGGTGGTCAGGTGGCTCAGGCTGATGCGCCATGAGCTGAGCGCATTTTTGCGATCCCGGCTGACGGCAAACACCGCCTTGGACGGTGTGCCGTCGGTGGAACAGGCCGATTTGACGGACACACATACCCCCTGCCCGCTCAACGCCTGCTGGAACACTCCGGCCTTGATGCCCGCCACGCTCACATTTACAATGTGCGGCACCGCACCCGCCGGGCTGTTGATGCGCACGCCGGGGCGCTTTTGCAGCTCTGCGCACAGGGCATCGTGCAGCGCCTGCACATGGGCGCAGCGCTGGGGCTGTTCATCCAGCGCAAGGGCCAGCGCCGCCTGCAAAGCCGCGGCAAGGCCCAGGGTGGGGGTGCCGCTGCGGTAAATGGTAGTGCTGGCCCCGCCGTCCATCTGGGGTTCGATCACCAGCCCTTTGCGCTTGTACAGCACGCCAATGCCGTTGGGGCCGTAAAACTTGTGGGCGGTAAAGCTCATGGTATCCACGCAGTCCAGCCAGAGGGCCGTTTTACCCACGGCCTGGGTGGCATCCACATGCAGGCGGCAGTTGGGGCAGCGGTGCACCAGCGCGGCGATCTCCCGCACCGGCTGCACGGTGCCCAGTTCACTGTCCACCCCGCAGATGGAAACCAGTACGGTATCCTTGCGCAGCAGCTCTTCCAGCTGTTCCAGGTCAATTCTGCCATCCCGGCCAATGTTCAGCAGATCGATCTCGTACCCCTGCTGCTGCAAGGCCGTCAATGTTGCCCCCACGCTGGAATGCTCCAGCGGGGTGGAGATGATATGCCGCCCCACATGCCGGGCCGCGCGGGCCATGCCTTTTAAGGCAAGGTTATTGGCTTCCGTTGCGCCGGATGTATAAATGATTTCCTCCGGCAGCACCCCCAGCTGTGCCGCAATCAGGCCGGTCACACGGTTCATCTCCTGTCGGGCGGCCTGCCCGGCGCAGTGGGTGGAATTGGGGTTGCCGATAAAATTCTGCTCGGTGCGGCAGTATACTTCCAGCACACGGGGGTCCACCGGCGTGTTGGCCGAATAATCCAGATATATCATGCGCAATCCCCCTGTTTCGTTGCCTGAAATTTAATTATACCACCATTTCCTACCGCGTCAATGGGTTGCAATGCGCCGTGCCGGATACCTCGCCGAGCGTCAGCTTTTCATAAAGGCGATGATGTCCCTTGCCATCACATCCGGGTGGCCAATGATGTCGCCGTGCCCGTACCCGACAAAGGGTGGTCCTGCGCGTTGGGGTAGGCGCGTTTTAATTTCTGCATCGCTTTTTTCATGTTCGGCTCGTTGGAACCGTACCAGATGGCCACCTTTGCTTCCGGGTCAGGGGCAAAAGTGTCGATCACATGGTACTGCTTTTCCAGCAGCGGAATCACCACTTCAAACTGGCGCCAGCTCATCATGTTGCCGGGCAGCAGCATAATTTTGCGGCTGTTTTGTTTGCCAAATTCCTGTACTTCCATATAAGCGTTCCCTCCTCAGACCCCTGCGTTATTTTTGACTAACTCCTATCTCCATCATACCAGAACCCGCCTCAAAAATCCACAAAAAAGAACCTGGGAAGTTTGTTCTTCCCAGGTTCTCTGTTGCATTATTTATCGCGTTCTCAGTCTTTGTCGCGGTCGCGGCGGTCCGGCTTTTTGGTTTCCGGCTCCGGCGGGCGGCTTACCAGGCGTACTTCCTGCACGCGGCGGTTGGTGGCACGGGTCACGGTACCGTCAAAGCTGCCCCACACAAAATGGTCACCCACTTTGGGCAGGCGGCTGAGCTTTTCCTGCACCAGGCCGCCGATGGCCACCGCGTCGATTTCCTCTTTGTCGCGGATATCCAGCTCCTCGGCCACATCGTCCACGCTGGCACCGCCGGCAATCAGCCAGCTGCCATCGCTCTGCTGGCGGATATCCTCCACCACTTCATCATGTTCATCCCAGATCTCGCCAACCAGCTCTTCCAGGATATCCTCCAGCGTGATGATGCCCGCAGTGCCGCCGTATTCATCCACCACAACTGCCATATGGTGCTTGCTTTCCCGCAAAGTGCGCAGCAAAGCGGAGATGGGGGTCACGCTGGTTGTGTACAGCGTGGGGCCGATCAGGCTTTCCAGCTTGACATCTTCATCGCCCTTGCGCATGGCGGCAAAACAGTCTTTTTCATGTACCACGCCAATGATGTTATCAATGGTTTCGTGGTATACCGGCAGGCGGGAATAGCCGCTGTCGGCAAAAGTTTCGGTCACTTCGTCCATGGGGGTATCATCCGCCACGGCGATCACATCCACGCGCGGGGTCAGAACGTCCTGGGCTTCCACATCGTCAAATTCAATGGCGCTGCGGATCAGCTCGCTTTCGCGGTTGGTCAGCTCACCGTCTTTTTCGGCTTCGCTCACCATGGTTACCAACTCACCTTCGGTAATGGTGTCCTTTTCGTCGGTATAAAAGCGGCCGGCCAAAAAGCTTTTCCATTTGCCAAAAATAAAGTTCAGCGGCCCAAATACCGCCACAAGGGCACCAAGCGCCGGCGCAAAGGCCATTGCAATGGATTCCGGCATTTCCTTCGCCATGCTTTTGGGGGTGATTTCGCCAAACGTCAAAACCAGTAAGGTCATGACAATGGTGGAAGCCGTGGGGCCGTAAGCATTGCCCAACAACCGGCTGAACAGCACCGTTGCAAGCGAAGACGCACCGATGTTTACAATGTTGTTGCCGATCAGAATGGTGCTCAGCAGGCTGTCATACCGTTCAGCCAGAGCCAGAACCTTGGCTGCCTGCTTATCGCCATCCTCCGCGCGGCTTTTTAAGCGGATCATGTTCAGCGAGGAATATGCTGTTTCCGATGCCGAAAAAAAGGCCGACAACATGATCAAAACGATCAGTGCGGTGATCATAAATATACTACTGCCATCGTCCATTGGAGAACCATCAACTCTTTCTTTTGTTTTTTGGCTGCCTGTGCGGCAGCGTTATCAGTATTGTATGCAGGGTATACTACACACATTATAGGTTATTATAGCATACTGTCTCCAAAAGCGCAAACGCTGCAAAGGCTTTTTGCACAAAACAGTCGTTTCAGCCAAAATGTGTGCCCATTTGGCCGCCCGCTTTGCTATACCTGCATACAAAAAGGCCCCCGCCTTACAGCAGAGGGCTTTTGCACACAATACCGGAAATTATTCCTATGGCAACACCGCATAATTCCCGCCTTACGGCTTAAGCACCGCTCCGGCGGCTGCGGCACGGCATCTGCGTTGCCAAAATGCTCGATAATACGCAAAGTATTATCTGTGCTTTTGGCTTAGCAGCTGCCGCACCTCGCTCGCCGTATCGGCACTTAGAATTATGCGGTATTGCCCTATACTTTTTTGCTTCCCTCTCCGGGAAGATGATTTTGTTGACAAAGAAGAAGATCAGCATCAAAATGTCACCGTTCAGCATCGTGGTTCCGATGTTATAGATAAAGTCCGGCACCAGCAGGCCCGCAACCGCCGCTCACACGCGGTTGATGAAGTTAACGAAGCAGGTGATCAGACAGAATGCCAGCACCAGGCGATCTGCTTGGCAAGGTCGACCAGTTGCGCTGGATCAGGTATCGGATTTTTATTCAAAGCCGGGAAAACGGTCGGGTTCGAGCCCAAAACGGCAGCTGCAATCTTGCCTGTTTAGACCACGCATCAAATGTATATCAACAACCATGATTCATGGCAGGGAGCTTAGGACACAAAAGTTCATCCGATGC
>UMGF01039613.1_pt1 | contig 18083 bp, 10 predicted proteins | sample 1965181 | NCBI WGS metagenome assembly UMGF01 (sample SAMEA4836063, study PRJEB28245) | human gut metagenome | biome: gut microbiome; material: fecal sample | place: Denmark | collected 2008 | reverse complement strand
GTTCGTCGGCATCCTCCACGGAGACATGCCAATAGGAGTTGCTCCGAACATCGAACGAGAAACTACCGCCGTAGTCGGCGATCGTTTCGAGAGAAGCCGGCGTAACTTCCAAGGTTCCGACTCCTCCGTCGCTGTCCGTATTGTCGTCGGAGCAGGCATTGAATACGACGGCTCCTGCGGACATGAGCATCGTCGCTGCAAAATTAAAAAGGCTCTTTTTCATGGTTCTGCATTTTAAGTTGGTTTTAAAACCGGAATCAGGTCTGAAAACAGTCGTTTCAGACAAAAAAACACGTTAAAAAAGTCGTTAAAATTTCCTTCTTTTTTGTCAGTTCGCAAAATTAAGCTATATTTGTACCACACCTAACAACACTTATATTATTCAAGCAAGGTTTGGTGTTGTGTGGTACCGCAAATATACTATTAATTTTAACAACATGAAAAAAATCGTATGTTACATTCGCGAAAAAAGTAATTTACTGGTAGCAATACCAATAAATATGCTTTTAGCAACGGTCGGTTTGATACCGTTCCTCGCTGCGGCCCAATCCTCGCCTGCTTACACGATTCAAGGTGCAGTCCGGACGACGACCGATGCCCCCGTAGTAGGTGCAACGATCGTTCTCGAAGGAACCCAGTTCGGCACGACATCGGACGTGACGGGTACTTTCACACTCGACTTGAAGCAGAAACCGTCCCAAGGTTCCGCGCTTTCGGTCAGCTGCATCGGATACAAAACGAAGAGAATTCCGCTCACGGAGAGCAACGCCGCGATTTCGGTAGTGCTCGAGGAGGACAATAACCTGCTCGACGAGGTAGTGGTTATCGGCTATGGCTCCGTCCAGAAGAAAGACCTGACCGGATCGCTCAGCAGCATCGACGGCGGAGCGATCCTCAACAGACAGACGCAGACCGTTTCGATGGCGCTTCAGGGAGCGATGCCCGGCGTGACGGTGACACGCACCAATTCTGCACCCGGCCAATCGGCGACCATTCGCATCCGCGGCATCACTTCGATGACCGAAGGCGCTTCGGATCCCTATGTCTTGATCGACGGGGTTCCGGGCAATCTTTCCGATCTCAATCTGACGGATGTAGCCAACATAACGGTATTGAAAGATGCTGCGTCCGCTTCGATCTACGGGTCGCAGGCCGCGGCGGGCGTCATTCTGGTAACAACCAAACGCGGGGGGAATAGCGGAACGAGCGTTACCTACAACTATACGCTCGGACTCGATTTTCCGACGTCGATGCCCGACTACATGAATGCCGTCGACTACATGAAAGCGGTCAACGAATTAAACTACAACGATTTCCCCGGGGGGGGATGGTATCAGACCTATACGAAGGACGTAGTGGACAACTATTGGAATCTCAACCGTGAGGACCCCGACAAATATCCGAATACGGATTGGCTTTCGTTGCTGTTGAAAGATTACGCCGTGCGACAGTCGCACAACGTTTCCTTCCGTTCGGGAAGCGCCAAACGGAGCACGTCGCTGAATTTCGGGTACGACGACGTGGACGGTCTTTTTACGAAAAATCTTTCCTGGAAGCGTTATACGCTGCGGTTGAACAACGATTTCGAACTTTTCAAATGGATGAAGGCGTCGGCCGACATTTCCCTGCGCAAAACGGACAAGGTGAACCCCCATACTTCGCCGTCGGCCCAGATGCGCTATATTCCGGCCATTTACGCTGCGACATTGAGCGACGGGCGCTATGCGGAAGGGAAAGAGGGCAGCAATAAATATGCAGCCCTGATGGACGGCGGTACGATCGACGTGCACGGTTACAAGATGACGGGAAAGTTCCAGCTCGACCTGACACCTTTCAAGGGTTTCTCCGTCACGGGAGTGTTCGCCCCGAACTTCTCGTATACGAAGGAAAAGGACTTCCAGAAGCAGGTGCCTTATTTCCGCGCCGGCGATTCCTCGACCGTAAGCACGAAATACATCACCGAAGCGACGACGACCGAACTCAAAGAGACGCGCAGCGATACATTTAGTCATACGACGCAGTTTTATGCCAATTATCAAAAGACGTTCGGAGAAGACCATAATTTCAGCGCCATGATCGGTTACGAAAATTACAAATACGAACAGGAGGGGCTGCTTGCCTCGAAAAGTAAATTTCCGCATTCGCTGATCCCCTATCTCTCGGCCGGAGGTACTTCCGACGTAGTGGCCAAAAGCGAGAACGTCTTCGAATTGGCCCGTCGTTCGTATTTCGGGCGCGTGATGTACAATTATCGCAATAAGTATTACATTCAGGGCAATATCCGCAGGGACGGTTCTTCGCGTTTTGCTCCGGATTCCCGCTGGGGTACGTTCCTGTCAGCTTCCGCCGGATGGGTCTTTACCTCGGAAAACTTCATGTCCGGAACGAAAGACTGGTTCGATTTCGGCAAACTCCGTGTCTCTTACGGCGAACTCGGCAACGAACGGATCAACGGCTATTATCCCTACCAGACGACGCTCACTCCGGCATATTCGGTCGGCTATATCGGCAATACCGTAACCTCGCTCCCGGGTTATTCCCAGACAGCGGCGGTCGTCAGAGACCTCACCTGGGAAACGACCACTACCTACGACGTGGGCGTCGACCTGACATTTCTGAAAAATCGGCTCTCGCTGACGGCCGACTATTACTACAAACGTACGGACGATATGCTGCTGACCGTACCTATCGCACCGATCATCGGTCTGAGCGATCCCTACGACAACGTCGGAACGATGAATACCCGCGGCTGGGAAATCACGCTGGGATGGCGCGACAGAATCGGAGACCTGACGTATTCCGTATCCTTCAACTTGTCGGACGACGTTTCGAAAATGGGGTATATCGGCAACAAGGAGATCATCTCGGGCGGCAAGATCATCAGGGAAGGCGTCGAGTACCAGTCGTGGTACGGATATGTGAGCGACGGCATCTACCAGACCGAAGCGGAAGTAAACGACTCGCCCCGAACCAACAGCGCGGTAACCGTAGGAGACATACGTTATAAGAATATAGCGGACGGAGCCGACTCCCCGAATGTGATCAACGCTGCCTACGACAGGGTCGTATTGGGGTCTTCGCTACCGCACTTCAATTACGGAGGCAACATCTCGCTCGCATGGAAGGGGCTGGATTTCAGTATGGATTTCCAGGGTGTCGGCAAACGCAACTCCTACCTCTCGGAGAGCATGGTACAACCGCTGCGGGCCCAATGGTACAATGTCCCGACGCTGATCGCCGGCGCGAATTCGTGGAGCAGGAAAAATACGATCGAGGAAAACCGTCATGCCCGCTACCCACGTTATTCGTATCAGAGCGAGGGAAACAATTATGCCATTTCCGACTTCTGGATGTTCGACGGCTCCTATTTTCGGGTGAAGAACCTTACGCTCGGCTACTCTCTGCCGGAACGGTGGATGAATAAGGTCTGGGTTCGCAACCTTCGTTTTTCGGTAACGCTCACCGACTTTTTCACGTGCAGCGATTTTCCGAAAGGATGGGACCCCGAGGGAGGCGTTTCGGCCTATCCGATCACTAAATCGGTGTTGTTTTCCGCGCAGATTACATTTTAAATCTACATAAATTCCCTAAAATATGAGACGTTTAAGGTATATGATAGCTGCGATTTGCAGCGCGGCTCTCCTGGCATGCAGCGATCTGGATCTCAATCCGAAGGATGAGGCCGCGACAGGAAACTGGTTTCAGACACCCGAACAATTCGAAATGAACCTCAATGTACTCTTGCTCCATATGTTCTGGCCTCAGGAACGTTTGGAGTGGACCGGCTCCAACCAATGTGCATTGGATGCCATCACCGACGACTTCACCAACCGCGACAAGCTGCTGAGCTTCACCAACGGATCGCTCAACAGCACCAATCCCGTGGCGACGGCCATGTGGGACAACACATATACGGCGATCAACCGATGCAACAAGATCATCACGGAATTGCACAAGGTCGAGGCGCAGATGGACCCGGAACTCCGAAATCGTATTCTGGGGAACGCACGTTTCTACCGGGCCTGTTTCTATGCCCGTCTGCTGATGCACTTCGGCGACGTAGTGGTCGTGGACGAAAACATCGACATCGAATCCGAAGAGGGGCGAAATGCGGCCTATCTGCTCGAACGTACCGACCGTTGGTCGGTGCTGGAGGACGTGCTCGAAGAGTTCGATGACGTCGTGGAAATGCTGCCCAGGGAGTACTCCGCTTCGGAGGTGCAGCGGGCCACGAAAGGAGCCGCCTACGGCATGAAAGCCCGCACGGCGCTCCATTTCGCGTCCATTCGGAAGTGGGACACCTATGGACTGGGAAATCCCTCGGAAGCCGAACGGCTCTTCGGGATCGCAGCGGAAGCAGCCAAGAATTGCATGGATCTGAACGTGTACAAACTTCACGACAGCTTTCCGGAACTCTTCCTGCAATCGACGAAAAATTCGCCCGAAGGCATTTTCGTGATCCCGCGTTCGAAAGCCTATTCCAACGGGTCGTTGAGACAGTACCTCAACGGGCAGTCCGTGACCGTGAAACTGACGCGCACTCCTGTGGGCACCAACGCATTGGGCGAGCTTCCGTCCTGGGATCTTCTGTGTTCGTTTCTCTGCACGGACGGTCTGCCGATCGACGAATCGCCGCTTTATGACCCGAGCGAGCCTTTTAAGAATCGCGATCCGCGGTGCAGTTACACGATCGTCGAATTCGGAACCCAGCATTTGGGATATGAATTCAATCCCCGGCTGGACGTAGCGGAAATATACAGCAGCAAAGAGGGCAAGATGGTGACCAACAACGACTCGCGCACGTATCTGATATCGGGGAATTCGAACCAATACGCCTCCTACAACGGGTTGGCCCTGAAAAAAGGAATCGACGAAAGCTGGCTTTCGCCCTATGAGACGGAGCCCGACAAACGGATATTGCGTTATGCCGACGTATTGCTGATGTATGCGGAGGCCAAAATGGAACTCAACGAAATCGACGATTCGGTGCTCGAAGCGATCAACCGTGTGCGCGCCCGTGCTTACGGCGTCGAAGTTTCTGCGACGGGGCAATATCCGGCCGTCGCCGAACGGGAGCAGACCAAGCTGCGCACGATCATTCGTACGGAACGTCGTATGGAGCTCGCTTTCGAGCAGTTACGTTACCTGGACCTCTATCGCTGGCGTATTGCCGAAAAGGTAATGAACTATCCCAATTATGGCCTTCCGGCAAAGAACAAGGCGCGCCAGGACGCCTATATGCAATATTGGTTCCACGGTGCTGTTCCCGAGATCGACGAAAGCGGATGCCCCGATTTCAGCCGAACCGTCAAAGGGGAGCCCTCATTTTTCGAGTCGCAGGCCAACAAACTCTCGCAGAGGCAGTTCATCGCCCCCAAAATGTACTTGTGGCCGATCCCGAACAAAACTACTGAGGTCATGCCCAATATCGAAAACAATACCGGATATTGATCCGTTCCCGAACGACGAAAACAGGAGGCCCGGAACATCAGTTCCGGGCCTCTTCGTCTATACGGATGCGCACGCAATACGGCACATGCCTGTTCATTCCGATCGAATATATAGGGCTGATAATAGATTGACAGCTCCGTCGTCGTTTTTCGCATACGGGCCATGACGCCCTCGACATCCGGATAGACACGATCACGGAAAATAAAAACGGGAGTTCCCGATTTCCGGGAACCCCGTTTGCCGCGACGGGCGGAACGATTTCATTCCATGGCGAAGGAGAGAGCTTTCGGGCGCTCCATGATCTGTTCGTAATGATTTTTGAAACCGTCGGTTACGACGATGCGCAGCGACGAAGAGGCCGTACGGGCCTTTACCTTGAACATATGGGCCGAATACGAGGTCGGGAAAGTCATTGCGCTCTTCTTGTCGAGTTTCCGCATATTGTAGGAGATGACATGCAAAGGATCGTGCGTACGGACGCGCTGCACCGCGAGAGACGAATCGTCCGAAAGATCCGTCACTTCGATCTTCCAGTCGTCCGCCCAGTCGAAGACGTTGATGAGCACTTCGTTATTGTCGTTCGCCCGATCATACCCGAAAGCGTATTTTGCGAAGTCGGAGTCGCTGGCCGACGGACAGAAGTCCGATTTCTCGAGCAGACACTCGTTCAGGTCGTAGGTGCGGAATTGGTATCCGGCGTCCTTGCCGATGCTTTTGTAGTACCAGTGTACGTCGCTGCCGGTCGCTTCGAAGATCTTGTATCCTCCGGGCGACCCGTCGCGGCAGATATGATTGCCGGCGTAATCGGTGTGCCCCGTCCACCACCAGGTAGCGCATACGGCGGCGATATTGTGTTCGCGCAGGCGTTCCGATTTCGTGATGTTGAAATTGTAGTGGGTGTGTCCTGTGAGAATGTTCACGTCGTAGCCTTCCAGACACTCCACGAAACGTTCGGCATCCTCCATATTATAGCTTGTAGTCGTGCGGCCGGTGTCGTCGAGGGTAGGAGTCTTGTGCAGCGGGACGTGCATCCCGACGAAGACCGGAGTCTGCTTGTCCACTGTCGCGAGGTCTTTCCTCAGCCATTCGAGTTTTTCATCCGTTAGACGGACCGAATAACTATGCGTGCCGTCGATTCCGTTCGGATTTTCATAAACGACGTTGTCCAGCAGAATGTAGTGTACGTTTCCGATGTTGAACGAAAAATCCGTTGGCCCGATGATCTGCCGGAAGGGGCCTGCGGCCGCGAAATCGTCGTTGGCGACCGTGGGATCGTTGTCGTGATTGCCCGGTGCGCTGAATACGGGGAAGTCGAGCGATTTCAGGTCGTTTTGATAATCGTTCAGGTCGTAATCGTTTTCGTACCAGTATTGATTCCAGGCCAGATCGCCCAGGGCGATCCCGTATACCGGAATGTTGTCTGCGCGGCAGCTTTTCAGATAGTCGGTCATTTCACGCAGGAATCCGCTTTGAAACTGGCTACGGTCCGAAACGCGCCGGGCCAGGTGCACGTCCGTGAAGACGACTACGCGATGATGACTGTTGTCGCATTTCGCAAGTGCGAAATCCCGTTGCTCGACCGTCGAAGCCGACTGGTTTAGGTAGCCGAAGAAGCGTGGCGTCGTACCCGAATGATCCACTTCGTAACCGCTCGGCACCGAGATGAAGACATATCCGTTCTTTTTGTCCGATGCGAGGTAATAGATCCCTTCGGCATCCGTTCTTGTCACCTCCGAACCGTCCGATACGACCACTCCGGCCACCGGTTCGCCGTTGCAGGTGACGATGCCTTTGATATTCATGCCCGCTTTGTCCGGAATGTCCGAAAGCAGATTGAAGGTCGTGCGTCCGAGCAGCAGGTTCTGGCCGTTGCGCGACACATAGACTTTGTATTCGCCGCTGGTCAGACCGTCGGGAACGACGAAAACGATCTCCGTCGAGGTGACGAGCACGGCCGGAGCGGTATATTCCGCCGAACCTGTGAGGACGGGGCGCAGTACCACGACGTCGCCGGATTCGAATCCTCTGCCGGAGATGGAGACTTCGCTGCCGATCGATGTGTAGATCTGATCGAGCAGCACGACATCCGAGATATCGAGGATGCCGAGCTCTTCGGGATCCTCCTTCGAGCAGCCGGTGCTCTGGGCCATTAGCAGGATCAATGCCGCCGATACAGCGAACAAACGATGGATTATCGAGGTGAAAGAGTTGTTTTTCATTGGTTTTGTAGGTTGGTTTTTCCCGATGCCGCAGTCGGTTGTACGGGTATGATAGGTAATATGTCGAATCGGAGGAAAAGACGATCCGCGATCGGTGTCCCCCGCCGCATCACGTCTCCGGTCGCAGGTTGTCGAGTCGTGTGAGAAGTCCGTAGAAAGCCGCATGTCCGATGTGTGCCGCCGGAGCAATGCTCCGCAGACACGCCGTCCCATACAAGCCTTTGCGCAAGCCAGGTTCGAGATAAACGTACGAACGGGAAATTTGACCGCCCAGCAACAGACACTCGATCCGTTCCTTGCGGATCAGTTCGCGGAGAGCCTCGCCCAGCATACGGCCTATGGTCGCAAAGGTCTCCCTGGCGGCCGGATTCCCCTCTCCGGCCATGCGGCCCAAGTCGGCCACCGTAAGCGACGGCCCGGTATCCTGTCCCGTTATCTCGCCGTAGAGTCGTAGGAATCCGCGTTTGGCGACATAATCTTCGAGGATTCCGTCGCGGAACGGTTTCTTGTAGACGGTGATCCGAGGGGAACCGGTCGGAGCGTATTGCACCTCGCCGTCGAGACAGCAGGCGAACCCGAGTCCCGTTCCGAGGGCGATGAGCGCTGCGTTGGCGAAGCCCCGGGCGTTTCCGCAGCGCATTTCGCCCAGCATCGCGGCGTTCACGTCGTGCATGAACAGAACGGGCATCGTCGGTCCCACATCCGTACGTGTGCGGAGCAGGTCGAGCAGCGATATGCCGTATATGTTCCGGAATTTGTGCGTCATCAGCGGAATGCCGAGTCCGAAGTCGAACGGGCCGGGGAAGGCGATTCCCGTGCATCCGATCCGCAGGCCTCGGTCCGCCGCGGAGCGCATGCCTCGCTCCACGGCGGCGATCAGGGCCTGTTCGATCTCTTCGCGCGGACCGTCCGACGGCATCGGTACGGAGTATTCCGTGTCCGGAACGAACCGTCCGTTTCCGTCGGCGATGACGGCTTTGAGAAACGTCCCTCCGACATCGAAAAGCAATTTCCCGTTATTCGGCGTCGAATCCATCTTTGAGCATGGTTTTGTGCACGCAGATCGGCTCCGTGCGGAGATTCTCGATGACGTAGCACCCCATGTCCGCGGGGACGACCACCATGTCCATGAATTCGGCGTCGAAATAGCGTTCGGGATGTTCGATCGAACGGATTCGGATGCGTTCGCCGTCGACGAGCGTCAACACGTGGAACCTGCCGTTCGTGTTGTCCTCGACGCTTGTCTCGAATTCGAGGCGTCGCAGCGAGAAGTAGAGCATGTCGCTCTCTCCGACGATATATTCCGCCCATGTTTCGCCTTGGCGGACGATGCGAGGCTGTTGTACGATATGGTCATGTACCCACGACGCCTTGCGTTCGAATGCAAGGTTGCGTTCGCCGTGCCAGGTGTGGATCGGCCGGGGCTTGCCATCGAGGTCGGCGCGCAAGTAATCGTAGAGTTTGTAGGTGTAGGAACCGATCGTCAGGCTGCCGATTTCCAGCACCACCTGGTTGCGGCCGGAAGAGTGGATGGTTCCGGCCGGAAGCATGACCTGCAATCCGGGTTTCGAAACCTCGTAGTTGACGTATTTCAGATAATCGACGGGCTTGTACTCCGTGTCGGCGCGTTTGATGTCCCGGATGAACTGCTCGGTGTCGGCGTCGTCGCGGAATCCGACGAACGTGCGGGCGTTGTGTCCGGCCACGACCACGTAATAGCTTTCGTCCTGACGTCCCAGCTCGTCGTAATTTTCTTGGTTGTAACGGGCTCCCGAATGTACCTGGATCGACATGTTGCCGTTGCTGTGGTAGGAGTCGTCGTAGTTGAAGCGGATCGGAAAATAACCGTGGAATTTCTTTACGCAGGCATCGCCCATGATGGCTTCGCCTTCGCGCTGTACGAAAGTAAAGAACGGGAACTCGACCCGCTCGGCACCGGCCTCGACGACGATGCTGACCTCCATCGGGATCAGATCGAAGACCCACGCGCAGTTGCGCATGGCGTCGGGCAGGTTGCGGAGTTTCTTGACATAGGTGCCGCCCCAGACCCCTTCCAAATAGACGGGCTTGCAGCGGAACGGATAGGCGGCCAGGGCGCCGAACATCTGTTCCATGGTATTCCGCGGCAGCAGATGTATCCGGTCGTGATGGTCGGAAGCGACATAGTAGTCGAGTACGCTCTGCTGCAAGAGTTCGCCGCGCAGGTGTACGGCCATTTCGAAATCCACGTAGTAACAACGCCGGATAACGAGGTTGGCAGGCCGGGCCGTACGGTCGCCCAGGTTGGCGTATTCGCCGCGGCGGATACGCAGGATCGATTCTTTGGGAGTGACATCGAAGTAACATTTTCTGTCGTAAAGCGGCCGCAGCCTTTCGACGAGACATCCGTATCCGTAGACGGCGATCACCTTGCCGTGGTCCGCGGATGCCTGTAATTCGGACAGCCGTCGTGCGAACCCTTCGATTTTCGCAGGGTCGAACATCGCTTCGTATCCGCCTCGGAAGATCCGGCCGTAGAGTAGCGTCGGGTCTTTCGTGCGATCCCATTCCAGATAGGGGTCGACCATTTCGTGGATCTGTTCCTCGGTTTTGTAGACCCGTGCGAAATCCATCGCTTCGAATCCGATGCCGAGGAGTCCGAGTTGCTGCGAGAGCAGGTTGATCGTTCGGGTCCAGTCGGCCGTGGTGTATCCGTCGAATGCGACGATCAGGTTGCGTTGGGGCGTCGCTTTCAATGTCTCTGCGAATTCCCGGGCGAGTCTGACTGCCGCCTGCGGAGTTCCGGCTGTGACGGATTCGATGGTCTGGGGGGCGAGTACCGGCTTATTGATCGCACGCGGATCGTCGTAAGGGTACGGATTGTACATGAAACTCATGGTATGTAAATTTTATGGGATGAATGTTTTTATTCGATAGGGCAGTAGTCGAAGTCCATCAGGGCGGCGACCTCCTTCAACTCTCGGCGGTAGTCTCCGTCGACGACCCCGAAGTGCTGTGTGCTGCCCACGCGAAGAATCTGTTCGAAGAAGCGTCCGACGGGAACGTCGGGCCGGAAAATGCTGTGCGAATAGGTAGTCAGAATATGGTTGCCCGGAAGCGACTCGGCCATTCCGCAAATGAGTTTGTAGCGTCCGTTCTCTTCGACGAGCTGGGCGAGTGTTTTCCGCCCCGGAGAGATACGATACCATGCGAACGGAGCTCCGGCGTAGCGGTAGTCGGTTTTGGCGAAGCGCACGTCGCGTGCGATGACCACATTCTCCTGCCATGAGGAGTCGTTGTGGTCGTTGGGGCCGGCGTGACCACCGGCGAAGGTTCCGAATTCGGATTCGATGTGGAAAGGTTCGAGAAAGTTTACGTGACGTCCCGAGAGCAGTTTCAGGATATAGCAGATCAGTCCGGCTCCTGTGTCGGCTTCGGGGACGAGTACCGAGATGTTCTCGTTGAACCAAGGGTGATAAAAACCGGCGCGCAGTCCCACCAGCCGGAACATCGCCTGGTCGATGTCATTGAAGACCAAAATGTCGGAATCGGACATGCGAGCCATCTCCGCCAGTCCGATCGAGGCGCGAACCGAAGCCCGGAATTTTTCGGGATCGACATCGTCCATCATCCGGTATCGGGCCGTCAAGTCGTCGCAATATGCGTTCAGTACGGTGTCGTTCACGCCGTCGATGACCTCGCCGTAGGTCGAATAGGGGAGGAAATGGATCTCCGGACCGATTTTCGTGAAGAGCGCGTAGGGATCGAAATAGGTGGACCACATCGCCTCGTTGTAATTGGCCAGCAGTCCGAGATTCGATTGCCGCAGCAGGCTGCGTACGCGGGCGGCTGCGGCGAATGTCCGGATGCGTCCGGTCACCTCCTCCCGCGATCCCATGACGATGCGGACGTGTTTTCTGCCGACACGAGGAAGCGATCCCGACCCTTCGAGCGATCCGACGAGCGTTCCGGAGCAGAGGTACTCGATGAAGTCGTCCTCGTCGAGCGTGTCGCGGAAGGCCATTCGCTCCTTGGCTACGTTGACGAAGATCATCGGCACCTCGGGCATGTCGCGCAGGAAACGTATCCATGCGAAATCTTCCGACCAGGAGAGGAACTCGGCGATGATGAAGTCCGCCTTTTCCAGATAGAATCGTTCCATGGCACGGACTGCATCCTCCCGTTCGTAGACGATCCCCGGGAAGATGACGTCGAGAAAGTCGAGTGTCCCGAGAATTTCCTCGATCTGCATGGCTTTGCGTTCTCCGTAGGTGCCGTGCGGCAGCCCTTCCCCCAGATTCTTGAATCGGGGCGATGCGATCAGGAGCAGCCCTGCTTTCGCCTTTCTGTTTTTCTGTTTGCTATACATTGTTTATGCGATTATAGTTTTTCATGTAGAACCGTTTGCTGCCCGCAAGCATCAGCACGCCGCATACGAGCCATACGCCGGCCAGCATCGTAATGCCGGAAGAGAGTCCGGCCGCCTCTTTCACGGCACCCAGTATGACGGGTGCCAGCGCTCCTATGGCGAATCCGGTCATGATCATTACGCCGGACGCCGAGGAGTGGTAGCGTTCGGGAACGACGTCGTAAAGAACCGTGTAGGTGTTGGCGTCGAAGAATGCCCGGGCGAAGCCGAATCCTGCGAAGCCGAGATAGATGATCCACAGCGTCGAAGAGTGTCCCATCATCACGATGAACGGCACGGCGGCCAGCAGGCCGATGCCCTGCATGGCCATTCGGCTCGCAGGGTGTTTCGCGGCGATCCGGTCGGAGATGCGTCCGGCGATCAGGATTCCGACGAAGGCGAACAGATGCGTGTAGAACATCGAGTGGAAACCGGCGGCGGCCAGATCCATGTCGAAACGTTCGTAGAGATAGGTGGGCATCCAGGTCAGATACCCCGTCAGCACGAAGATCAGTCCGGAGAAACTGAGCGTCAGAATGAGTGCCGTCGGAGTCGTGAAAACGATGCGGAATCCTTCGGCGAAACGGGGTTTCTGCTCGTTCCCCCCCCCTCTTTCTGTCGGCTCGGTCGCAGGATGTTTGCGGTCGCGCAAGTGTCCGGCCATGATTATGCCGTGGAGAACCCCGATGGCGCCGAAGATGTAGAAGGCGTTGCGCCAGCCCCAGAGTTCGCCGACGACGCCGGCGGCATACCCGCTGAGGATGATCCCGACATAATAAGCCGTCTGGTGGATCGACATGGCGAAGGCTCGCGTCCGGTCGTGGTAATCGGCGATGAGCGAGTAGTTCGCAGGCCCGAAGAAGGCTTCGCCGCCGCCCGTTGCGATGCTGCGCATCACGACCAGCATCAGGAATCCGTTGCAGAGTCCCGTGAACATGGTGGCGACGCTCCAGAAGAGTACGCTCGCCGTCACGATCCACTTGCGGCTGAAACGGTCGCCGATAAATCCTCCGATCGGGACCAGCACGGCATAGAACAGGTTGAAAACCGTGGCGATCGTACCGACGGCCACATCGCTCAGCCCCAAGTCCTCGCGGATGAGCGGAAGCACCACGTTGAATACCTGTCTGTCCGCCTGATTGAGCAGGTAGGCGACCCACAGCAGGGCCAGCACCTCCCATTTGTATCCTTTACGGACTTTGTCGTATCCTGTCATAAACTTGGAACGCTTTTGTCTCGGTTCGGGAAATAGTCGTCAGAAATGCATGTCCCGGGTCGATCCGGAAATCTGGCGTTCGCGTGTTTGCGTCCCTTCGGGCAGGGCGCTCCGTTCGAGAATCACTACGGGAGAATCCCATACGGGAAGTCCCGTGAATTTCATGCGTCCGTCGCCGGAATGCCCGTGATATTTCGGCAGAGCGTAGATCCGGCCCGTGATCATCTCGATTAGTACGGGATCTTTCAGCGAGAGTCCTTCGATCCAAAGTTCGATCGGCTCGAAAGCCAGGTTGTCCGAAGGAATGCGGTCGTTCTGCCAGACGACGGCGCCGACGAGCGTTCCGTCCTTCTGGCGTTCGATGCCTGCGACCGTGAGTCGTCGCGGCGTGTTGCTCTCGTGGTTCAGGTGCCCTGCGGAACGGAGTTCGGGGCGGAAGAGATTGACCATATGCTGCACGGTATGGAACGACGGCCGTTTGTAAACCACCTCCTTGAAAAGATTTGTCCGCAACAGCCCGAACGACTGCTGCATGTTGGGATATTGCAGGTCGACGAAGGTGAAGATCGACGAGCGGATGCCCATCATCCAGTCGTTGGCCATGCGGCGTGCGACCCATTTGGCCTGGCTGTATTCGTTCCATTCGTAGTAACGCAGGGCATGTGCCCATTCGAGCGTCGCGGGACATCCCGATTCTCCCTGGAAGAGCCGGATGTCGGGATCGTAGGATTTCACCAAACGGGCCAATGCTTCGATGCCGGGAGTAGCGTCGTCGGGATTTTCGTGGTAAGGATGGAAACTCACATAATCGATCATGCCGAGCTGCCCTCGCTCGCGAAGCAGGTCGAGCACGTGTTCGGTATAGCCTAACGGCATACGGGAAAGCCCCATGCCGATGATGACGGCGTCGGGCTGCACTCGGCGGATCGTTTCAACGGTATGCGACAACAGCGAGGCATAGGCATCGTAGTTCGTGCGGTTCTCGCCGAGATTGGGCTCGTTCCAGATTTCCCATTCGTGTACCTTGTCCCGGTAACGGGCGACGATCGTCTCGACGAATTTCAGCCAGGCTTTCATGGTCGGTTCGTCGGTAAAAATTTTCGACCCGAGACCTTTTTCAGCGCCGTACAGGGGATTGCCGTATCCGAGGTTGATCCAGGGCTGCACCCCCTCTTCCAGCATTCCGTCGACGATATGGTCGATCCACGCGAAGTCGTAGCGCCCTTTCTGCTTTTCGCAGCGGGCCCAGCCGCTCTGAATACGTGCCGAAGTTACTCCCAATTCGCTCAGATAAGGTTTGTAGCTGTCGAAATCGGCGTAGTTCCGGTCGAGCGTCTCGCAACCGACCGACCAGTCGGAAGCCCCCAATTCGTGCGTCGTGCGTGTCGGCAATGTACCGATCAGTTCCAGTTCGGGACCGGTCGTCTGCATTTTTTTCCACGTGAGGGACCAATGCGGAGTGTCGTTTCCGGCAGATGCGGTGATCGCCAGACAGGTCATTGCTGCGGTCATGCTGATAAGTTTGCTCATTTGTCGTAGTTTTTGAGTTACAATTCAGGTTATTTTTATTACTTTTGTACCAAAGTATAGCACACTCAACCCAACATAGGCGTCATCGGCTTTGATTTATGTGTGTTGTAGTGTGGTGCAAATATACTCCATTTGTCGTGAAAAACAAAAAAAACAGTTATTTTTTATAATCCGGATATGGCATATACCATAAAAATAGACTTGAAATCGCAGACACCCGTCTACAAACAGCTCATCAACAGTGTCGAAACGGCTATCCACAACGGCGAGTACAGATACGGAGACCTGCTGCCGTCGATGAACGAACTTTCGCTTCAACTGGGGATATCGAAGGAAACGGTCAAGAAAGCCTATTCGCTCATGCGCGACAGGGGAGTTATCAGTGCCACGCAGGGAAAGGGCTTTTACGTTTCATCCGAAAACAGCGGGCAAAATCCCAAGATACTGGTGTTGTTCGATAAATTGAGCACCTACAAGCAGGTGCTGTTCAGCTCGTTCTCCTCGACGATCGGAACACGGGGGGAGATCACTATCCGTTTGCACAACCAGCAGATCGACCTGCTCGAATACTATATCGACGAAAACCTCGATCAGTTCGATTATTATGTCGTCACCCCGCACTTTCCGCTCGACGAATCCACGCAGCGGCGTGCGGTCAAGGCGCTGATGCGGATTCCGAACCGCAAGCTCATCCTGCTCGACCGGTGCCTCGATTCGCTTCCCGGCAACTACGGTGTCGTATATCAGGACTTTACCAATGACGTCTACGAAGGGTTGATGCAGGCGCTGAAAAAACTCCGGAAACAGAACAGGCTCAATATCATCACCGAAGCGTCGAGTCTCTATTATACGTTCATTCGCGAGGGGGCGGAACGGTTTTGCTCCGATCACGGCATTCCGTGCGAGTTCTATCAGGCCGTAACCCCCGATATCGTCCGTCCCCAGGAAGTCTACCTCATCCTCAACGGACAGCTCGATACGGAGCTCATTGATCTGGCGCGTGCCGCGAAGGAGAAGAAACTCAAAGCCGGACGCGATATCGGTTTCATCTCCTACAACGAATCGCCGATCAACGAGATCGTATTGAACGGACTGACTACCATTTCCACCGATTTCCGACAAATGGGAAGTGTAGCGGCGCGAATGATTCTCGACAAACAACTTCGCAAGGTGAAATGCGATTTTAGAATGACGCGGCGCAGCACGTTCTGATAGACAGCAACAGCCCGCGATAGAACGATACGGTTGCAGAATAGATATTGCGCAGATCGTCCCGTATCCGGTTCAGTAGCCGGAGTCCGTCTGACGGACTCCGGCTTTTTTTACCGATTTCGGTATCGGAAAACTTGCTTTTTGAAAAATATCCGATTATATTTGCACCACACAACACTAAACTATTGTTATTTATGAATTCTCTCTTTACGTGTCTGGCTGGTCCGATGTCGTTCGTATTGCTTTTGTTTGCGGAGCATGCGATGGCCAAGGAACCGGTATGCGGACGTGTCCTCTGCGGCGGGCGCGGCGTCCCGGGCGTGGTTGTCACCGACGGGGAAAGGTTCACGCAAACCGATTCGCACGGAGCCTATCGACTCGTATGCGGAGAGAATGCCATGCATGTATATATCTCCGTTCCGGCAGGCTACACGGTTCCGGTCGCGGAGAGCGTTCCGATGTTTTGGATTCGGGTGGACACGCTTGCCGTGCGTGAGGGGATCGATTTTACGCTGCTCCGCGAGCCGGATAAAGGGCGCCGGCACCGTTTCGTCGCGATGGGAGACCCGCAGGTGCGCAACCGTCGGGAACTGTCGCAGCTCGATTCGCTGCTCGCCGCGTTGAAACGGACCGTGGCGCAACTTCCGGCGTCATCCGAAATTCCGGTGCTTGTCGCCGGCGATATCGTTTTCAACCGTCCGAAGATGCACCTGCCGAGCAAGAAGAGTTTTGCGGTACTCGGCCGGCCGGTCTTCTACGCCATCGGCAACCATGACCACGGCCCGATCCGCGACAGCGAAACCCCTGCCAACGAGGAGCCCGCCACACGTCGATTTCGGGAGCATTACGGGCCGACGTATTATTCGTTCAACCGAGGGCGCGTACATTACATCGTACTGGATAACATCCGTTTTCGGGGCGGAAAACGCGATGCTTACGACATCGGTTTCGGTGAGGAGCAGCTCGCATGGGTCGAGCGCGACCTCTCCTACGTCCCGAAAAAACGCGCCGTTGTCGTTCTGGTACACGCTCCCCTGCAAAGCCGGCAATTCCCCGATCCGGAGCATTACGGCGACAGTTCCGCCCTGCTGGCGCTGTTGGACGGATATGCCCGCGTGCAGATCATCTCCGGACATACGCACTGCAACAGCGTGGCGACTCCTTCGCGTCGAGTGACCGAGCACACCGTAGGAGCTGCCTGCGGCGGTTTCTGGGAGGGGCCGGTCTGTCTGGACGGCACTCCGCTCGGATACAAACTCTTCGAGGTGCGGGGACGCCGGTTCCGCTGGCGCTACGTCGCCGCAGCCGCACCCGAACGTCTTTTCAGCGTTTATCCGCCCGATACGTCGCGTTGCGGGGCTTCGCGCCCCGCATCGGAGCTGCTCGTCAATGTTTGGGACTGGGACCCGCAGTGGCGCGTAGAGTATTCCGAGGACGGGGGCCGCACGTTCCGCCCGATGAAACGCTGCGGGTACGACGATCCCCGTGCGCTCGATCCCGTAGCATGCGAATATTTCGGTACGGCAGGGAGTCCGCGGATTGCCGCCCGTCCCTGGATCAAGGCCAGAGTGACGGATCATCTGTTCCGCTGCACTCCCCGCTCGAAACGGGTTACGATCCGTGTGGTATCGCGCTTCGGGGAGACCCGGACGCAGCAGGTCGATCTTTGACAAGAAAAAAGACCGTCCCGAAGGACGGTCCCGTGAGGCCGGAGATCGCGGACGATTACTTTCCGGCAGGCATCAGCGGAGCGTAGTCGGTCAATTCCACGACCCGCACCGCACGCATTTGTTTGTCGATCCGGATTCCGCTCTTGGCCTCGAGCTGCGCGATTTCGCGTTCGTAGACGCTGCGGATTCTGTCCCGCGCTTCGGCGGGATTGCCGCGCCAGAACTTTTTGGCCGCCTGCGTCTCCTGCTCGATGACGAAGAAGGCGTTATTGACATATTTCAGCTCCATATAGGTGAGTTGGAGCTGCTTCGAAACGATCTTCTTGGCTTCGCGCCCGCGGGCGTAGGCTGCCGGAAGCGCTTCGTAACGATAGTATTGGAGCAGTTGCTCTTCGGTG
>UMGF01015878.1_pt1 | contig 18247 bp, 25 predicted proteins | sample 1965181 | NCBI WGS metagenome assembly UMGF01 (sample SAMEA4836063, study PRJEB28245) | human gut metagenome | biome: gut microbiome; material: fecal sample | place: Denmark | collected 2008 | reverse complement strand
TTTCCATAGACGATATCATGCCGCCTTGCTATAATAGCCCGCCACATCCATGGATCAATCTCCGGATTATCACTCCACCAGTAGTATTAAAATATCCTGACAATATAGAAATCAAATCAATAGATGCCCCTCTAACTCCCCTTTCAATTCTGCTTATGGTTTCTACAGTAACTCCCAAATCATTTGCCATTTGTTCCTGTGTCACACCTCTTTTCAAACGTAATTCCTTGATTCTTGCTCCACTTTCTTTAATATCGTACATATTTCCTCTCTTTCCGGCTGATAACCGAAAGAAAGGTCTTTTCATCTGCATAAAAAAGAGACGCAAAGGAAAGCCGACACGAATCGGTTATCTTTCCCCTGCGTCTCTGGTGCTGTCACACTGTCTTACAGTGTCGCCCTTGTCAGGTGCGCCCTAATTTACTTTTTATACCTTGAACACTCCATTGTCCGATTGTTCAATTAGCATCTTTTCCGTGTATTTCTTGAATTGAATTACACATTTGCATTACATTTTAACTCAACCCCCTCCAAATGGAGGTTACTTTCAACACCTGTTATTGGTCCATGCTTATTTTCATATCCTCTCAATATAGCATGTGTAAACAGATTTCCTTGCGTATTAACTTCCCATCCCCTATATAAAAAACGTATGCTTACATTGTGCAACATCAATAAAATTCATCATAACCGACAAGCTCCCACTTGTTGGATTTATCATTCCAACTTGAATATTTAATCCGCTAGCAGTTAATCTATGCTGTTGATTCTAAACAGAACGAGTTCCAACCGTTACATACCCCAATAAATCATTTAAATAACGATGATTTTCCGGATATAACATTTCATCAACACACGTAAAACCAGTTTCTTTAATCGCCCACAGATGTATTTTGCAAATATCCACTATTCCCTTATATAAATCCGGTTCCTTATTGGGAACAGTTGATATTCCGGATAGGTTTCCATCACCTGTCCGGTGATTTGGAAATCACTTTTGATTCGCTTATTTGTGTATGCCGAATTTGTGATTTCGAAATACAAGAATATTCAATCAAGTTGATGATGTATACCTTTGGCAAGCGATGAATAACTCTATGTTGCTCTCAAACAAAGCTACGTAAATCTTATTACACAAGATTACCAGCTAGAAATATAACTACACCTAATTCTTCGCCATTAAGCTTCTTGAACAAGCAATTTGCCTCACCAGTTCGTAAAATCAACAGTTATAGGATTCTCTTATTTCACTTTAATTCCTGGATTTAAATCTTTCAAATCCCTAATCAGCTTGTCATTATCTTTTACTGAAACATACACACATTCTGTTCCACAACTTACTTTAACTCTATCAAAAGATAATGCCATTGATGCAATCGGAGAATGTGTTTTCTCTAACGAAGTAATGCTGTCGCAATTAATACTCTTTCGGGAAAATCCCAATACAACAATCAGCACATTATTTTTTACTTCTACATATGTCTTAGCATTTAGAACCAGTAAAAATACATCTCCGATCAAAAGAGCAATCAGACAGACAACAAAACCATTATATTTTTCCCTTTCTACCACACTCCATACAATAGCTAAATTGTAAAACACCAATGTAAATATCCACCAAAGCCCTCTTTTTCCATCATATCTCATTATATTTCCTCCTCGTCTATCTTTTCACTAAATGATAAAAAGTTACTTTAAAATAGTAAGTAATTCCTCGATTATTGTCTCAAAAAATATCCTTCATACATAAGCCTACAGACGTCTCATACTTATTTATCGTAATTGCATTTACAACTTATCGAGATACATTTGCCTTTTAGCTACGCTCTTTCCGTATAAACTTTTTTATTAATTCTCTAATACTTCTTTACCACTCCTTCACATCATACCCTATTTTTTATTGAATCATCCTATCTCATATTCCTAATATAAACTTATATCTACATCATGATATATATTAATAAAATTTTCATTTCTTAAACATATTGTATTCTTGTGTTTATATCTTCATATCTTACCAATTCCATATACTGATTAAATACCATTTTTACACATGCAGGTGCTATTATTTGTATGCAATTCTCCTCTAATGCAAACCAGCTCTTATAGATTAAAGCTGTATACATACTTTGTGTGAAATCAAATATCTTTACTTGGCCCTTTTCTTCCTTAAAAAATAACTTTGGACAACTATAAAACGATTCAAATACTTTTTGTTTTCCTATCCGTAAGTAAGCGTCTTCTTTTGAATCATAATATGCTTCCTCTTTTTCTATGTATTCAAAAAAAAATTCCTCTCTATTGTTCATCCAGTCACTAATGACTAAAGAATACTTAAGCACATTTCCATCTTCATCCATCAGAAGTTCTTTCATTCTCGTATTATTGTACAAAAATTGCTCTATATAGACTCTAACAATATTATTTTCTCTCTTAACTTCTAATTTCATTTCACCTAAAATCTGCTCGCTCTTCGTTTCAATCATAAAATCTGTTTTCATATTATAACCTCGTATAATCCAGAACGGAGCCATACTAAATACTTGAACATAGACTGTTTAGAATGTATTAGCACAGCTCCTTTTTCATTTTTCTAGCATCAATTTTCAAGCACAGCTTGGCCCGAATGCTAAAACCCCGACTGCAACTAGTCCCGCCGCTAAAACTGATACAAATGCTGCCGCTTCATAAACTACTGCTGCATAAGCTACAGCAACGATTAAAGCTACTGTACAATACAGTGGTTCTATTCCATTTGTTTCATCTACCACAATTGGTTCTTGATAAACGCCCATAGTGCTCCTCCTTTCTTCTTAATAATTTATATAGTACAGTTGCGAAAATAACTGTTACTACCACAAGCTATGTTTTAATGGCAATATGTATAGCAACCAATATCACCCTTATCCTTTATTTCATTTTTTAGAATGCCATGATATTGGAATCCCTTTAAGAAGCCAATATCCTTTTGAATTGTTTCTATATAACAGAAGAAGTATCGTTTTTCATATATTTGTTCTATATTAATACATTTTGTAATACTTCTCATAATCCAATTAAAGAACTCCAATAATTCTTTATCACTAACTTTTTCTGAATCATAAGACAGGTATGCTAACTGAATAGAATAATCGACATAATTAGATTCACATAGTACCTCTCCTGCAACTTCACCATTTATCTTATATTGAAATATAAACATATTATTGTACATCATATAAGTTTCAATTGTCGAATTATCTACAAGAAATTTATCTCCGTAATAAGGAGATAAATAATGTATATCAAACTTATCCTGATAAGACGCCAGATTAGATGCTTCATTATAATCGCAAATACAGTAACTTACAGATTCATTCACTTTCTTCTCCATATCATCCGCAAATGCGTTAATACTATTTTTCCATCCAATAACACCTCTCTTTTGAAATTCCTTTAGTGTTTTTTCAAAGTCTCTTTGAATTACTTCCACAGGTATATCTGAAAATCTTCTATTCATCTCATTTATTATATCTTCGCATGTATTCTCACCATTGCATAATTCAAAAAAAGCCTTTGCACAAGCATTCAACTTAAAATTCGAACGATCTAAAGAATACTTCGTCCGCAGTATTAATTCATTTTTTAACTTCTTTTTAAATACAATTACATCACTTTTTACTATGGGTATGCTTTCTTTTATCATAAAAATCTCCTATCCTTTGTTTTTTATTTTTAACATGTCGTATAACAATAACCTTACAATCAATTCTTCATATTTCTCTAAATCAGTCACACTTTCTGTCTGCATCAAAAGTCTAATTACATCACAATCCTTACCATAGAATGTAACATCTCCTGAAAACGCATTTGTTAACTTCATATAATCTTTATACTCCTTAACAAATGTGCGTTCATTTATACCAAACAAGCATTTTCCTTCATAAACCATTTCCTTCAATGCCATAATTTTGTTATAATATTCTTCACATATTTTTTTTTGCTCACTTAGTTCTTCCGACCTTTGACTAGTAAGAAGACAAAGATTACAATCTTCCCTAAAGAAACATTTTTGACAGAAACCACTATTTCTGTAGCCCAACCACTTTTCAACCTTATCCTCACTAACAGCTTCAGAATTAACATCATAGTCATAGATAGAGCCTGCACTTAAATCTTCATCTGAAATAACACCCTCATCTTCCAGTAAATTACATCTACACAGACTTCCATCACTCATTACCTCAAACAAAGAGTCAACCACAGAACATTTATGAACAGTAGGAAGCAATTCCGTATTATTAATTAAGTTTGCATATATGGTTTCATAAGTAGAGAATAGTTTAAAATTTAAAAAAAACTGTTTCTTTTCTATTTTCTGATAATTTTCAATAATTTTATATGCAGCACTTACAGCCTGCTTATGCTCAAGACAAATTTCTCTGTTAAATTTGGCATTTCCAGTTGCTATCACTGAACCTATACTTAATACATTTATTGGTAGTGAATTACAAAAATCTATCATATCATCCACTTCACACCAATTCATCTGTGTAAGGTTTAATTGAATCCCTACTGGTAAATCATAACCATACTTATGATTCATTTTTCTCACTATATCCATCATGGTCATGATACGTTCAAACACTCCTTCACCACGCACATAATCGTTTGTTTTACTTGAAATCCCCTCTAGACTAATAGCTATCAAATCAATATTACAAGCATATAATCTTTCCAATATTGATTCCGTAAGTAAAGTTCCATTGGTTATAAGCATAATTCTTATTCCCATTTCACTTATGTAATCAAATAAATCAAGCCAATGCGGATACATACACGTTTCTTTTGTAATAAACCTTATGCTTGTAACCCCTTGCTCCTTGAGCATATTTGCAATAATTTTATTTTCTTCTAGACTCAAAATTTTTCGTTTATGTTTTGATTCCGCACCACAATGTCTACAGTGTAAATTACAATACGGTGTTAATTCCCATTTAATTGTCTGCATTTGTATCACCACTTACTAATCTAGCAAAAAGGAACTGTTTACCTAATACATTTTCATATTCTACTTCTTTTACAAATCCATTTTTTTCAACACAAGTAACCATTTCTTGCAGATTACTTCCTGCAATCTTTTCTCCTATAAACACTTTTATTTTTCCTAATCCGTTTTTCTTACAATAATCTTCTGCAAATTGTATATACTCTCGAACAAATTCCTCGTCACCCAGTTCCAAATACTGTACAATAATATAATTTTTAGCCAAATTTTCCATAGAAGGATTTAAAAAGCCTAATCTTATAATCTCATTTTTTTCTGTAAGTTTCGCAAATGGAATAATACTGCGATTAAAAAGTAAATTACGCAAAACCAACTTATTCTTAATATTTACTTTTCTGTTAATTTCTGTCTCAATAACAATTTTATCTTCTTTCTTTTTCAGATATTCAATAATCTTATCTGCATCTCTGTCTCTTAATGTTAGATACATTTTACCTCCTCCTTTTTATTTAAAATATTTTTCACATAAAACAGCACTTTTTTCCTCGTAATTCAAATCAAGATAATCTAATTCAAGATTTTCTCCTGTAAAAATTGCTGGAATATTAGAATCAACTTCATGCACATCCAGACTTTGCTCATCCTGCACTAACGAAACTATTTTTCGAATTAATTCCGTGTTATAATCATCTAAAAGATTTGCTTCCAAATATTCACTAAATGTGTGCTTTCTAACGGAACCGATAGATAACGGAATGTATGGTGAAACAAGAATTTCTCCATAAGCACTTAAATGTAGTGAACCTAATGCAGTATTCCCATTTCCAATTGTAATTAAATGTTCGATCGGGTCCCCCCATTCAAGCTGTAATCGACTTCCTCTATCTCTTAAAATACTTCTATATCTTTGAATTGTATCAATTATCTTCACATAGCCATCCTGAATAACAAATTCTTTATCAATTCCTTCTGCACGACCTAACTGCATCAAAGGCTGCATTCTAAAGGATTCTACCCCTAATTCATCGCACATCTCAATAATCTTTTCGACATCATTCACATTTCTGCTGAGTGGAACGCATGAAACTGCTGCCATAAGCCCCGCACGTTTCACGCATTTTATAGCCTCTACAGCCTTTTCAAATCCACCTTCAACACCTCGAAGCCACTCATAGTTTTCTTTTAATCCATCAATACTTACTTGTACTAATGAATAGCCACTTTTCTTTAATTTATTTGCAATTTCGTCAGTCATTAAGTAACCATTTGTTACAATATTGTAACTACAGTCACACGTCTTTAAAATATTACCTATCTCATATACTAATTCTTTTCTAAGAAGTGTTTCTCCACCACAAATACATACAGAATCTGGATTATATTCTGCAATTTCTTTTGCAAGAATTATCATTTCTTCATCTGATAATTCTTTATTATTAAAATTATGTTCACCACTAGAATTATAACAATGTCTACATCTAAAATTACATTTGTATGTTATATCAAGTGATACTACTTTTAATCGTTCTTTCATAATATTCCTTCAACTAGTTACTACTTAAATCAATTTGTTTGTCACAGACTTCAAATAATGATTTATCATGACTTACCACAATAATAATTTTTTCTTTTACCATATCTTTTAAAATTCGTTTTACAACCTCAATACTTTTTCTATCCATATTTGCAGTTGGTTCATCTAAAATTAATACATCTGCATCTTTTAGAAAACACCAAACCAAACTTACTTTCTGTTTTTCTCCTCCTGATAAATCTTTTATCCTTTTTCTCCATAAATCAGCTAAACTCATCTCATTATCAAATAGTAAATTCAAATCTCCTATTTGTTTCAATGATTTGTCGATACCATCCTGTCCAAAACCTGGATAATTGGCACATAATAAATCTGAAACTGTAACATCAAACCCTGACTCAAACTCTTGGCTCATGACAGCAATATGTTCTCTTCTTACTTCATACATATCCATATCCTGCAATTTGTTCGAACCATACTTTACTTCTCCACTAACATCCTCATTAATAATTCCAATTAAAATATTAATTAGTGTAGATTTGCCCACTCCGTTAACCCCTGAAATACCATATATCTTTCCTTTTTCAAATTTATAACTTACTTTTTCTAACAACATAGTTGAATTTAAGTCATATCGAAAACTTATATCATCTAATGTAATTTCATTAATTTGATCTACAACTTGATTACCATTGCTCTCTTTTGGAATATGTAACAATTCCTCTATTCTATCGTAAGAAGACTTAGCATCCTGATACTTCTTACCCAAATTAAAGAAATAACGAATTTGAGTTAATAGCAACGAAAAATATGCATTTATCATAGTAAATTCCCCTACTGTAAGATTTTTCTTGATAATTTCGCATCCTGCTATTATATACATAATCGAGCGGAACAGCAATGAAACAACGCTATCGCAAGAAGAAAACAAAAAGGATACTTTATTGAAATCAATCGTTTTCTTTAAAAACACTCGAAAACTATTATCCATTGCTTCATTGTTTTTAGCAAAATCTGCATTAATTTTTATAGATTTTAATAGTGCGAATTGATCATTGATTTTGTGAAAAAATATATTTTGTTCTTCTTTATAATATATATTTTTCTCATATAATGGTCTCTTCAAATAAAGATATATCACAACATATACTGGGACGAATAGAACAACCAGACCACCAATCAGTACATTCACTCGAAAAACCATATACCCCTCTAATATGATTACAATAACCATCATAAAACAAGTTATATAGTTTTCAATAAAAAACTGAAAAACTGCTATAACATCAATATTAATTCGCTGATTCAGATATACTGGGTTTAATTTAGATAACCTTAAATAGGATACTCTACGTAAATGCTCAATAAGTTGCATCTTTGTTCTGTACACCACTTTATTCAGCACCTTTATATATGTGAGATTATAAATATAATTAAATACAACATCCACCACTCCAATTGTAATAATGAGCATTGTAAGTTTTATAATACTATTAAAATCCTGTGTGTAGATTAATACGTCCACAAATACTCCGTTGAAATATGGTATTATAATTCCAGTAATAGTTGCAATCACTGACAAAATACCCAAAACTATTAAAAAGTTTCGTATGTATTTCACATTTTTAAATATGTACTTATTCATTCCTATAATATTCCTTATTTATAGTTTATACCAATCTTGTTACATTCCACTATAAACCTTTTTTCTTATACTTTTCATAAAACCATACAAAAAAATGTATCATTCTTTTCATTTTAGGTACACGCTTTGTATACACACTTCATATAATGCTATATCACACTAATCATTAGAAACACTATATCGTTTTGCCACCTCAGGGAATTCCGGCTGATGAACAATCCACACACATGCTGAATTTGCTGTCTGTACAACCAACATCATTGCCATCGCATTAACGCATCCCAACATTACCTTTTTTAACATATTTTTTAGCTTCATGATTAAATCCTCCTAAAATTAATTTTATTAATAACGGAATATTACAATAAATAATTCTTATTGAATAGTATATGTCCAAATTCTGTCGACTTATGTCCGAATTTTGTTTTTGACAATCGAGTAAGGGGGGCCCAAAAGTCATGAAATGACTTGAGGAATTACCCTCTTAATCTTCGAAAAGCATTCCAGACTACTTTACCAAATGAATTAGAATCCAAAATTGGTCCGTCTTTTAAGAAAACCAAAGCAGCCATCTATCGTAAAGATAAAAATGGTTTCTATTTTTATGCAAAACCAAATCTCTGCGACCCTCAGACTGTTGTAAAATACATCAGCAGATATCTTGGACGTCCTGTCATTGCCTTAAAAAGAATTGATTCCTATGATGGTAAAAATGTCACATCCCACTACAACCACTATGAAGACAATGCTTTTGTCTCAAAAACAGTTTCTGCCTTGGATTTTATTTCACTGCTGATTCAACACATCCCTGAATCCCATTATAAAATGTCTCGTTATTACGGACTTTATGCACGTCATAGAGAGATAGGCAAATCCCTACGCCATGTTGTCCATAAATCCAAGCAAACATTTATCCGCAGTTTTTCTAAATGGAAAAACAACATATGGCTATGACCCTCTTTGCTACCCCAATTGTAACAGCACCATGGCTTTAACAGATATTTACTATAATCAGCATCGGGTTTCTCTGAAAGAATTATACGAAAGGTCAATCGCAAAAATAAAATACCACTCTGCTTGATTTATTATTCTGTCTGTTTCATACTATCTATATCAACAGACAGAAAAGTATTATTAAAATAGATGCAAAATTTTTAGATGAGTATTCCGGCTTACCTTGAGCCACCTGTCCGAAGTTTGAGAGCCACCATTCCGGCTGAGCAGAGCCACCTTGTACGCTATCAGAAATATTATTCCACGGTACTCTTGACATGAGCCTCCACAGCATATGTATTCATGGCAAAGCGCAATCTCATCCCTACGGGCATATTTGCCTGGTCGCAGAAGCCTATCATATGCTTACTCATGTAAAGAGTCTTTCGTGGCATAACATTTCTGATGGTTCTCTACGCCCGGAACAGTGGCTCTAACGAAAGCGGACTGGAGGCTCCGCCACACAAGAATATTCATTTTAGAGAAACTTCGTAACAAATATATCCACCCCCCACCCGAGGGGATGACCACTGAACTTGTAAAGGGCATGACCGATTCTGCTTTACTGGACATGCACTACTTTTTAACTGAAGATGATGACTGGGACGTTGACGAACCAGAAGAAGGCTTTTATATAGACATCTTTCAATAACCGTCCGCTTTTTTCATGCCTCTTTTACGCGGGCTTTTTTATCCGTAATTTCTCCGTTAGAAGAAATTTCCTATTATACAAAAAATAGCCCAATTACTCGAGCTATTTTCCATCATTATTCTATTCAATCGGCAAAATCAATACTGCATAAAATTTTTTATCTTCCGTGTAATAACTAAAACTTCCATTATATTTTTCTGCAGTTTTTGCTATACTCTTTAAACCTATACCATGAATACCTTTTTCTTTTTTAGTAGTTTGAACTACTCCATTCTTCTCTATTATATCTTCTCCATAGTCATTAACCACTTTAATTATGCACATCTTTCCTTTCTCGTGCATAAACATTCTAAAAAAAACTGACGGAGCATCCACTTTGCCTGCTGCCTCAAATGCATTATCTAATACATTACCCAATATTGATACTATATCTATGTCTTTTACTTGTCTTATAATACATCCAGGTTCTACATATACATCAAATTTTATTTCACTTTTCTCCGCTTTTGTTACATATTCAGATAATATAGTGTTTATCATCCTATGATTACTATATTCATATATTTCTCTTTGAGAAAGCCTTCCCGTCAAATCTTCAACTATTTCTCGTATATTTTCTACATTATGTTCCTCTGCAAGTTGTTCTATTGCTTTTAAAGAATGCGTCATATTGTGAACCGTCTCACTATAATCATCATTCATTTCAGCTATTTTAGTCAATCTATCTATTTCTGCATTCTTATGAATTAATTCAACTTCATGTCTTGCCGATTCACTTATATCCTCAGTATGCTTTTGGAATGCATAAAATAATACCATATTACCCAAAACCATAAATATAAAAAACAACGTCATTATTGTTCGCATCATCATGTGTCCTGCAAAATCAACACCAGAATAAAATACTGTTAGCATTGTTCCTAATGTAGCAATCGGAACACATAAATATATAAAAAATAACTTATTTGTCATTTTACTATGAGACTCATCTGATGTTTGTTTTAAAATCAAAAATGCTATAAAATTTATAAATTTTATAACTACTATCTGCCATCCATAGTCAGATACAGGTACAACTCCATTCTCCAATACCATATTTGATGTAGTCTGCGATAAAATCGCATATAAAAATTCTACACCAATCATCACTAAATATGCTATTACAAAGTATCCTATCCTCACGCCCACTTTACTTTCAAACAGAACACTTACAAATGTCCACATTAACAATGGAAACATTATAAGATTTACAGTAGCATTACCAATCAAATTAATTCCAAATAATGCAAAACACGTTACGATAAAAATGATGCTTATTGTTTTCTTTTTTAATCTGAACTCAAAGAAGTTTCTAAAATAATCAAATAATAAGAAGACTTCTACTATACATCCAAGCAACATAACACTCTTGTCAAACCATATCATTTTGTTTCCTCACAATCTAACTATACTTGTTGGCAAAACGCTTAATAAAAGCGTCTCTAAAACTTTTTTGATATGCTCTTGCTATTTTCATAACCTCTCCAGTGTCAAACACAAAATCTTCAACATGCAATATCTCTATATGGTTCATATTAACAAGATATGTACTTTGAGCTAACGCAAATCCATATTGTTCATACTTTTCCAACAATCGCTCTGGTTTTTCATCTACAAGAAGTTTCTCTTCGTACTTTGCTTCATCACATTTTGCACATACCACTACTCTTCCGCCTCTTTTGGAATTTTCTATGTACAAAACATTATCTATTTTTATCCTCTGTGTAGTCCATCTATAATGTGCCGTAATAGTAGGCTCTTTCGAATTCTTTTCAACCTCATCCAATATCTCTTTTATTGTTTCTACCAACTCCTGACGAGTTTGTCGTTTAAGTAAATACCTAAACGGAGTTGCTTTAAAAGATTTAATGGTGGGTAGGTGAACGCCTGAACAAAAAGCAAGTACTGCATACGGAAACTTTTTACGGAATATTTCTGCTGCTTCATCGCCATCCATTCCGCCAAGCTGCATATCAAGAATTAGTAAATCATAATCAATTTCTCTGTCCAAATTAAGAACTAATTCTTCTCCTGACATAAATTCATATATCTTAAAGTCGATGTTTTTATCTCCTTTCGCCTCGTCAAGCATACTTTTGATGTATGAAATATATTCTCTACTATCGTCGCATATTGCGATATGATACATAGGGTTTCACCCCCCCCCTTTCTTTTTTGAATTAAATATTTTATCACACTTCTCATTACTTTTCAATATTTTTCCAATTTTTCTACATATTTTTTCAATAATCAACATGGTCACCTGTGTTAAATATGAAAATGTTATTAAATATGCAATTTCATTACACTCCATTACTATCATTGTTATGTAAATAACAGAATGCATTAACATTATTATCCTTATCTTTTTACTATATATTTTTTTCTCATATTCCGATATTGGTTTTGCAACTGTATCCACAGGAGCTAAACAAAATATACATATTGAACAGATAATAAAAATACCAAAAAGCAACCAAATATTATTCATATCCATTACAGTTTCTTTGCTTATTAGCATTATTACAATAATCACATTTGAATATATGGTGCATTTCCAAAATTTATCTGCATGCCATCCACCACAAAAACTTCTTAAAGGAATGTATATTACTAAAAATAACGTTACTAACAACCATTCTCCTGATATTCCTGCAATAATCGCAGCTACAATTATATTTACAAACACCTCATAAACCAGTATGTAACCATACCTATAAATGTTTATATCCTCTGTTGATATTGTATTTTCTTCCAACTGCTTACTAATAATTTTATCTACAAGCTTTTCTATCATATATTCACCCTATAAAATCATATCTTAAATTTTATATAATAATCTATAATCTTTGTAAACCAAATGTCCGAATTTTGTCGACTTATGTCCATATTTTGCATCCAGAACAAAGTAATTATACTTTTTTGATATATATACAAAAAAGGCATACTACCTAAGTGATACACCTCTCCATACTATCGGCTTCTTCCCTTATTTACGGATTTAATATCCACATTATACCCCTGCTTATTGCCTGCCACCATTGGTGCCATATCACCTTGAGCATTCATATTCTCTGTATGTTCTTTTCCGTACAATTTATTCCACTTTTTCTCCATATCGTGGACACTCACATTGGCTATCTTCTGTCCTGCTTCCCTCATACCACTACCAAAGGCATCCAATTTATTTATGGTATGCTCTGTCTCGGCAATGCTCTTACGGACATTCTCACGGACAGACTCCAGCTTATCCCTAATCCCTAAGAACTCCGACACCTCATGAAGTGCCGCTTTACCTTTCGCTTTTGCCTCTGCCACAATTTCGGAAGCCTTTGCTTTTACCTCTATTTTGATTTCAAACAACTGCTGCTTCATCTTCTGGCATTGCTGTTCTAAGGATTCCACAGCCTTACGGACGGTTGCCTTTAAGGTCTTATCTGCTTTTTCCTGCTCCATCTTTTCAAGCTGTTTACGGACACTTGATAATTCCTCTGTTACCTGTTCAAGTCTTTTACCCATACCATCAATCAAAGTTGCCATTTCAAATACATCATTGGCAACTTCTTTCTGCTGATTCTGATTAAGAAGTGCAATCAATTCCTGAATGATTTGGTCTTTTGACAATTCCATATTCTGTACTTGTTCCATCGTATTCTCCTTTCCCATAGGGCATAGCAGATGATTATGCTATGCCCCATGAACAATTATTCCTCATTCTTAACGAAAGGGAAGATTTCTGTCCGGCTGTCTGCTCTCTGCCCTTTCCATACTCTGTGAGGTTGCCTGCTCCATTCCCTGATTCATGGCTTTGTCCCTCTCTTGCTGATAGCAGTCCATAAGAGCATCATACAGCTTCTCACGAAACTCCTTAGTCACAGGGAAACATACATCCTGGTACTGTGACTTACCGCTATTCTGCTTTACCATATAGGATGGCATCGCCACAAATTCCTTTTCCTTGCCCTGAATAATGCTGACATTACTTACCACGAAGCAGTCCTCAAAATAGATACGGGCAAGGCCACGAATGTTGCTGTTCTCTCTCTCAAAAGGTGTTACTGCCACACGAAACTCCGGCTCCTGTGCATTTTCCGCATCCCTGCTTACCTCCGTCTTGCCGGACTGCTCCATTTCTGCATAGAGAGAAAGAATATCGTCATAGAGTTCTTTTCTGAACTCGCTTGTGATAGGATTGCATACATCCTTATACACAGGCTGGTTATGCTCGGTTCTCTCCTTGCTCTTAAAGGAAGGCATGGACACGAAAGGCTCCGCCTCCTGCGACTTCACTACCGCAATGTTGGTAATTTTAAAACAGTCACCAAAGGTTACGGTTGCAAATGCCTTCACAGTCTTGTCAGGGTTGTTTACTGCGTTCAGTTTGATTGAATACTTCATAAGTTCCTCTCTTTCTGCCTGTCACACAGGCTTAAAAAATATTAATAGTTATTTATCTGAAATGGCCGTGTCTTACGACACAGCATATTTCATTCTGTTTCCGGTTCATCATCCGGGATACAAATAAAGCAGGACAGCTCTGAAACAGCCTCCATAGCCATTTTCCCATTCCGGTAGTTGGCTAAAGTTATCTCAAATCCGTCCTGCTCATAGTAGAGCCATTCGCCCTCTTTCTTTTCTGAATCCGCCTCCATAATAACCGTCAGCGAAAAATCAGGAAGATACTCTTTTTCTTCCTCGTCATAATTGCAAAACACACCTTCATGCAGGTTAATGTTAAGCTCTGGGATATGCACCCACCAGCCACTTATGACAATCCGGTAATCTTCCTCACTCTCCATAATGTCATCTGCCACATGGTATAAATCCATTTCACTAATGATTTCCTCTGCCTCGTGCAGTCTGCATGGTATTTTCATGCTCTCTCACCTCAATCCCTTCCACGATACACTTCTGTGCTTCTATCAGGGCAAGTGTAAACTTTTCCTCCTGCCAATGAAACACACACTCTGCAAAATCACACTCCTCATCATAAAGAAGTGTCCCGGTATTCCTGTCCACGATTGCAGTTACGAAATAATCCGGTTGCAGCTTACCATCTACACGGTCACAAAATATCCCTTCATGTACGGTTACGGAAAACTCCGGGAGAAATACACGAAGTCCGCTTAGAACCATTACCTTACCATCTACCTCAATCTCCTTATCCGGCTCCGAAGGGTATTCTTTTTCCCTTAACAGCTTTTCAGCAGTTCCAAAAGGACAGGAAAACTCCATTACTCAACCACCTCCTGTCATGTCTGATTTAGTTTCACTTACGCATGGTACTATTCATGCGTTAGTAAAACTTCAGACATTGTGCACTTTACAATCAGACGCATGGTACCTTTATTCTCACAGGTTATGAGTGTAAGCTTTGCTTCCTCTCCCTGATCCTTGACGGAATTATCATAAGGACCGACCACCTCCATGCTCTCTACCTCATAGAAATACACATTGCCTTCCTTATCCGTCAGCTTCACCACCTCGCCCATCTGAATGGTCTTTAGGTTTGTAAAAAAAGTGCCGTGTCTGCTACCATTGTGACCTGCAAGGACACAGTTACCATTTTCTCCGATTCCTGCCGTATCCGTGATGTGACCGATACCACAGGAAAGCTCAAGGTTTCCTGTTCCTTCCATTACTGCATACTTTATATCCAAAGTCTCAATCTCAATCAGTCCGATTACTTCCTCTTTGGCAAGTGTGAAAGCATCTTCTTCACTAATGGTGGCTTCGGTTTCCTCCTGCCCACAATCTTCTTTTTCTTCTTCATGCTCTGTTACCGTCTCCTGTTCTACCATGTGTTCAAAACGCTCTATCATTTCATCGTTTTTCTGACTGCCCGTAATCTTAAAATAAAGAGGGACTGACATTACTGCCAGCCCCACAACAATCAATATTCCTGCAATCACTTTTCGTTTCATCTTCCCTCTTTTCCGGGTGGTCTGGTATGATAAGGACTATCCTCAGCCACCCTGCTTTGTTCTTCTTTTTCCTGTCCGGCTAAGTCCACATCCTCTGCCCTGCCATTTTCAAGGTCAAGCTGGACATTGAGTTCATTCAGCCTTGCAATCTTCTCAGAAAGCTCCGCTTCCTGTGCAAAAGGCTTCTCATATTCTAGCTTTGACTGTTCCAAGTCTCGCTCGTACTGTTCAATCTTCTTAGTCAGGAAGTCAAGCTCCTCTGCCATACCACCAAGCAGATTTTCAAGCTTCACCATGTTACCTACCAAATAACAGTTTCAAAATTATCAATGCTGCATGAAGCAACCCCTTCAATATGGTAAGTAATACCATGCCTGTCTTTCTTAAAATCATTCCTGCCATAACAATTCCTCCTTTCCATTAACCCCATGATGAAGCAAGTCCTATCGTTGTTTCATCTGCCCCTGCATCTTCCTCAGTATTGTTCTGTGCAGATACATTTCTTACTTCTTGCATCTGAATTACCTTCCCTGTTATAAGGGATGAAGCTAATATACCTATCATTTCCCTTTGCAGTTCGTCCTTAATCTCTCTGCGTATCTTATCCAAATCGTCCCTTGTAATATACAGATGTTCTTCAGGCTGTGCCTTTTCTTCATTGGTCAGCTCATTTCCCTCTAATTTTCTGATATAAGCATCCGTTGCATCTATCAGGAATTGGTTGACTGACTTATGCACATTTGTATTTAAGTCAGTCAGTACCATGTGTATCCTGCGGTGCTGTTCATTATCAAGATTCATTCTCATATTGTGATATACAATGTTATCTTTTCTCCTTGCCATTTACATCACCCCAATCCAAACTCCTTTTTGTGAGTGGAAAGATAAAGCCTGCCAAGATACTCATATCCCTTCGCATTTGCCTTGACATCTTCAATATACTGGATATTGTTTCCGTCATAGTTGCCGAAACGCTTTACCACATTTGCTCCACCGCCGACAAATACAATCTCTGTCACTTCAAGGTTATATCCATGCTCTAAAAGAATGTTGTAAACCTTATCTACATAAGCTCTGAGACATTCTTCCACGATGGTCAGATACTTCTGTGGAAGTTTCTCATGCTTTCCGGTTCTCATAATTTCCTGTATATCTTCCTCGGAAAGCTCCTTACCATACTGTCTCATACATTCCTCGTTGATTGTCCTCATACACTTAATCAAACCTTCCCTGATTGTGATGCACTCAGCTTCATTCGGTGCAGAATCTTCAATCGGCATAATGTCGATAGTCCAGCTTCCAATATCCACCACCACAACCCTTTTCGGGAGAGTCTTCATTCTGTCTGCAACTGCCGCATAGCATTGAGGGAACACCGACACCCTTGCAAGTTTGATCCGATACTGCTCATTATCAAATCGGAAGGTCACTTCCTTTTCCTTTGATAAATAGTCGATGAAATCCTGCTTCTCTGCTCCAAATCTTGTAAGAGGTAGCCCTACGGATAAGAGAATATTTGCATTTCTCATTCCTCGTCTGTTTAACTCTTTTGCAACTGCCGCCAATGTGAGAATGTAGAAGTTATCATTTTCTACCTTCAAATCCCTTACCTCAAGTCGCTTACCGCCTACCTTGTAATAGGAACCGTTAAACTCTACTACATTGTTGTAAAATGCAGGTTCCGTTGTAATTTCCTTTACTCCGGTTGTAAATACTTGACTGACAGTTTTCATTCCAGACCAGCCATGATCCACACCGACAACTTCAATATGTCTATCCATAAATTCAACCTCCTTAACATCTTTTTTGGGTATTTAATCTGCGATTCAAAACAATTCCAACTACATTGCTTACATCATCATTACTGTAATACGGATAACTGTCACACTTTTTAATTTCATCGTTAACCTCTCTGTAAATAGCTTCTGTAATTTCTTCCGCATATTCTCTTGCCATAATTTTTTCAAGCTGACATCCGATTTTCCCCCACAAAGTACACTCCCAATAAGCTTCTCGGATTGCTTCTTTCTTATCTTTCATTATCAGCAGTTTCAAATATGCACCACTTTTTCCATTTTTCTCGAACCAATTTCGTGCTTCCATATCTGTATTCGGATTAAACTGTAAGGTGAATCTCAATACCTTTTTCCTGTACTCCTCCGATTTTTCGTGCCGTCGCTGCTTTCTTTCTTCTACAGTCAGCTTAGACCTTGCCATAGCAATCACCTCTTTTCTATGTTTTCCCAAGCAATTCCTTCATACAGGGGAAACAATACCCTTCTGTATGAGGATAAGGACATCCAAAGCATTTACTCTGCTGTTCTTCCTCTGTTATTTCCGGCTGTTTCAAATCTTCCTTAACACATTTCTTTGCTATGCATTGGCGATTGTTACCGTAAAAATATCTGCATCGCATACAACTTTTCAAATCTTGCTCCAATCTTACCTCTGCTGTTACAATATCTTTCGGTTT
>UMGF01100190.1_pt1 | contig 18274 bp, 17 predicted proteins | sample 1965181 | NCBI WGS metagenome assembly UMGF01 (sample SAMEA4836063, study PRJEB28245) | human gut metagenome | biome: gut microbiome; material: fecal sample | place: Denmark | collected 2008 | reverse complement strand
ACATGAAACTCCGTATCGATCCCGGCCTGCTGCATGGCTTCGAGTCGCGCCTGCATGACCCGCCAGTTGGCGATGCCGTCCCTGTCACCGACACAGGCATAGGTGGGCGGATCACTTTCGGAATACTCGCTCAGTCCCGTGTACTGCATGATGACCGCACCGGGACGGGGCAGATTGCCGCCGCCAAAGGCTTCTGCACCGTAAGACCCAAGCCACGCCGCCATTCGCGCTCCTGCCGAGCCGCCCCATAGGGAGTAGCAATCGGTGTCCACTTCCAGTTCGTCCGCATGGTCAAAGATGAAGCGGATGGCTCTTGCCAAGTCCTCGCAGGCGGTCTGTGCGCCGGGGCGATAAATGAGAGCGAAGGCGTTGTAGCCCTTTTGGGAAAGCTCCAGCGCATGAGGGAAGCTGTCCTGCATGGCCCCCACATAGGCAAAGGCACCTCCTGCATTGCAGATGGCGAACTTCTCGCCGGGCGTTCCCTTGAAGAAAAACAATCCTGTATCTTCTTTGGCAGGTTCAGCCGCCTTTTCCTCGTCGGTGTAGATGTCATAGAAGATGGTTTGGCCGTCCGCTGCCCGCTCTCGCAGGGTGTTCACGATCTCCACCGTTTCGTCCGGATCAATATGGCTGTAGTAGGTCAGCCCGAGTTCTTCCAGAGTGTCGCCGCTGTAATAATACTCGTCCGTTGGAAACAGCAGCCGCCCGAAGCCGTCAAAGGACGGAGCATTGATGACATCTTCGATTTTTGTATTGCGGGTAAAGGGTTCGGTTTTATTTTGCACGGCGGTTTTATTTTGCACGGATTCGTTCACTTCCTCGTCTACCGCGCCAGAGCTGCATCCGGTCAACAATAGCATGACGCATAGAACTATTGCCATGTATGAGACTGGTTTCATGGTATCGACCACCTTTTGTTTTCTGCCATTATTATAAGAAAAGCGAGACTTCAAGAGAAGTCTCGCTTTGTTCATCAGTATATACCTTTGGGTTATAATCAGTTGTACAGCTCTTTGCTGATGATTTTGGCTGCATCCAAAAAGCGCTGTACCGTCGGCGTCGGCTCCAGGGAATGGAGGATGCCGTAGGGGATGTTGTGTTCCCATTCGACAGGAATGACCTTTAGAAGCGGATGGACATTCGCCCAGCCAGGAATCGCCAGCAGCACATCGTTGGTGTTCTCGCAGCGGTTGAACACGTCCATGCTGTAAAAATCAAAATCCACAATGTGAATTTGCGGGTGGTGCTGCCACAGATCGTCCCGAAGCTGATCGACATAGTGGCTCCAGCCGCGGTGCATCAGCAGCAGATTCTCCCCATAGAGGTCAGAAACTTGCAGCTTGTCTTTGTCCGCCAGCCGGTGGTGGATGGAGACTGCACAGCAGAAGCGCCCCCGCGTCAGCTCCAACCCGGCACAGCCCCGCAGGTGCAGCATGGTCTCATCAAAAATACCGCCTACAATATCAATGTTTTTGCCGAGATTGGCAAGAATTTCCCGCGCATTTTCCGGCGTGTTCTCAAAGGGCACGATCTGGAATTTAATATCGGGGTGCAATGCTTGCACTCTCGACCAGAGATCCATCAAAAGCTGTGCGGGCGTCATGGGGGACGAGCCGATGCGGATGATGTTTTCGTCCTCCTGCATGGCGTTCTTCGCCCGAGTCACGGAGTCCCGGCAATACTGGATGATATATTTTGCATCCTGGTACATAGAGCGCCCAGCTTTTGTGAGTTGCAGCCCCCGGTGGCTACGGTCGAAGAGCTTCACGCCGAGGGATTCTTCTAAAAGATTGATCTGCTTGATGACAGCCGTGGGCGTGATGTAGCTTTCTTCGGCGGCTTTGTTGAAGCTGCCTGCATCCGCCACGCGCAGAAAGGTTTCAAGCTGTGGGTTATACATGAAGCACCTCCTTTATTTTATAGCATTCCAAAATGTTTCAATGCCTCCGTAATGGCTCTTTCCTTTTCCAGTGGGCATTGTGGCTGCCTGGCATCCTCGGATTTCGGTTTATTATAGTTCTCGCGCTCGATAATGCCGTATTTCTGCTTTACCTGAGCGATATAAAGACTGCTGACATTCAAGCCGCTGTGTTCCAAAACATAATCCTTGATTTGCCCATAGGTTGCCAGTCCTCTTTTATCCTGCACCATTTCTTCCACATCCACATCAATGTTGATATGTGTCACAGGATTTCTCAGAACTAAGAGACAAACCGTCTCCACATGTTCCGTGTGGGGGAACATATCCACGGGCTGGATTTTTACTGCTTTCCATCCGCGGCGGGTCAAGTGGGTCAAATCACGGGCAAGAGTTTCGGGGTTGCAGCTGACGTAAACCACGCGTTTGGGTTTCATGGCAGCTACCGCATCAATGCAGGCGGGGGTGCTGCCCTCCCGCGGGGGGTCCAGGAATACAACATCGGGGTGCGGCAAGCCAGAGTTGGGCTGTGCCGCAGCGCGCATCCAATCGGTTGCATCGGCACAGATGAACCGCGCGTTGTTGATCTTATTGGCTGCAGCGTTGGCGCAGGCATTGCGCACCGCGTCCGGGTTGCGCTCCACGCCAATGACCTGCTTTGCCCTGCCCGCCGCGCACAGGCCGATGGTTCCAATGCCGCAGTAGGCATCGATCACTGTTTCTTTGCCGGTCAGGGCAGCGAACTCAATGGCCTTGGCGTACAGCACTTCGGTTTGTTCCGGGTTGACCTGGTAAAAGCTGCGGGGCGAAATGGCGAATTGCAGCCCGCACAGCGTATCGGTAATTTTGCCGGGGCCATACAGGGTACGCACATCGCTGCCCAGCACCGCGCTGGTGCGGCGGGGATTGCAGTTCTGCACCACGCTGGTCACCCAGGGGGCCTTTCCCCGCAGGGCTTTCACAAAATTGCGGCTGCCGGGCAGGTTTTCCTGCGCGGTCACCAGCACCACCAGCACCTGACCGCTGGTTTTACCGCGGCGCACCAGCACATGGCGCAGCAGACCGGTGCCGCGATCCTCCTCAAAAGCAGGCCAGCGGCAGGCGCGGGCGGCTTCCAGCACAGCGGCAATGGTCTGGTTAATGACGGTATCCTGCAGCAAGCAGTCCGTATACGGCAGCACGCGGTGGGTGCCCGCTGCATAAATGCCGCATGTCAGTCGTCCACGCGGCCCGGTGGCAAAGGTGGCGATGGCCTTGTTACGGTAATGCCAAGGTTCTGCCTGCCCCAGCACGGGGGATACCGGGGCAAACCGCCCCAGCAGGCGTTGTTCCAACTGCTGCTTGTGCTTGAGCTGGTCGGGGTAGGGCTGGTTCAGCAGCGGGCAGCCGCCGCATTTCAATTTATAATTGGTGCAGGTTACAGGCATGGTGTTTGACCTTCTTCCCTTTCAGGGTTTTCAACATTTCTTTGGGTGTGCTATAATATAGTTTATACAGGGGGATCGGCGGTTCCGGGTATGAGCACCCCGGTGCACCAACTTTCCCCCGCAGCAAAAGCTTTTTTCTCAAAACGGAGGCATAACGATTATGAACGTACTTCTTATCAACGGCAGCCCGCACGCACATGGCTGTACAGACGCTGCTTTGCAGGAGATTGCCAAGGCTTTGAACGCTGACGGCATCGAAACCACCATCTACCACATTGGCGCTGTCCCGGTGGGCGGCTGTGTGGGCTGCGGCGGCTGCGCCAAAGCCGGACACTGCGTATTCGGCGGGCCAGTCGTTGATGTTCTGCCGCTGGTGGAAAAGGCCGACGGCATTGTGTTTGGTGCTCCGGTACATTATTCCACCGCCGCTGCCAGCATGCTGGGCTTCATGCACCGGCTGGGCTACAGCGCAGGCCGCCTGTTGGCACAAAAGCCCGCCGCTATTGTTACCAGCGCCCGCCGCGCCGGCACCACCAGCGCACTGGAAGCCCTGGAAAAGGTTCCCCAGTTCTGCCAGATGCCGCTGATCAGCTCCACCTACTGGCCGATGGTACACGGCAGCAACGCCGAACAGGCCGCCCTGGACGAAGAGGGCATGCAGATCATGCGCAACCTGGGCCACAACATGGCCTGGATCTTGAAGTGCATTGCCGCAGGCAAAGCCGCAGGGATTGAGCCGCCCAAGGCAGAAAATACCATCCGCACCAATTTCATCCGCTGATTTTGTAGTGGCAGTAGGGCGGGGTGCCCTTACCCCGCCACAGCCTCGTCCTGTTGCGTATTACAAAACTTGTGCCGAACCCCATTTATAGGGGCTTTGCCAGATATTTCACCCCGGAACACGGCATACTTCCCCTTTACAAGCCAACCTTTCCCACCCGCAGCAGCCCGCAAAAGGCTGCTACTTTTTATTCTGCCGTTTCCGGCGTGTGACCGGTGGGGTACACGTTTTGCAGCAGCGCCACGATCTGGTCATAGCTGGCAGAGCGGGATGCTGCCGATACATGCAGCGTAACGCCGCAGTCATAGTTCACTTCGGCCAGGATCATCTGGTAAGTGCCGCAGTCATACCGGACGGACTCGGTTTCTGCATCGGGGATGGTCAAATCAAAGTCATACCGCACGGTCTGGGCTTCCTCGTTCAATTCCGCGGCGGATTCTTCCAAAAAGTCCGTGTAAACATCCGATACCTGCAGCAGTACTGCCGTATAGCTCAGCTTGTTGCCAGTGGTAATGCCAATGGTATCCTCCTGCGACATGCTGGGTTCGTTCCAGATATTGGCATCATAGGTTACACTGATGCCGTTTTCGCCGTCATAGGTCTGGTAGTCCTCGCCTTCCTCTTTGGTAAAGCTGTCACCACCGTACAGGTACAGCATCACATCGTTAAAGCTGCACCCGCTCAGGGGCAGGGCCAGTATTGCGGCAGCTGCCACAGCAGCAATTATTTTTTTGCATTGTTTCACAGTTATCATCCTCATGTTATAAAAGGAAGCCGATCACAGCCGCCCCGGCGCCAAAGGCCAGGCCAGCCAGTACGTCGCTGGGGTAATGCACCCCTGTCAGCACGCGGGTCACAGCCACAACCGCCGCCAGCAGGCAGGCGGCCACGCCAAGCGGCACCCACACGGTAAACGCCGCCGCCACAATGGCTGCGGCGGAAAAGCAGTGGCGGCTGGGCATGCTTTGGCCTTTGGTATCCTTGGGGAACAGCGGCGTAAAGTTCAATGCCTCATACGGGCGCGGGCGGTTAATGGCCGCGCGCAGCAGCGTGCCCAAAACGTACACTGCCGCCGGGACCGCCAGCACGCGCCAGAACTGGCCGCTGCGCTGCCAGAGCGTAACGGCCAACACCGCGCCATACACCAGATATACTCCCAGCACGCTGATCTTTTGTGCATATCCCAGCGCCCGCAGCGCCGCCGGGCGGGCACGGAACCAATCAAAAATTGCCTGATAGCGTTGTGCCGTCATTCTTTGCCCCCTTGTGTGCTGCGTCCAAAATCTTTATAATAGAAGCATACCATCCGCACCCGCCCTTGTCAAACACAGGGCCATGCGTTTTTTCAGGAGGGAATCCCTTGTTTGGTTTTGCTAATTTTCTGCTGTTGGCGCTCTTTGCCGCAGCGGTTTTTGACCTGATTTTTGCCCTTGCCAGGGGCGGCGGGCTGCGCGGGGCGTTGCACGGCCTGTGGAACACGCCGCGCCTGTTATTTGGGCAGCAGCTGGCCGAATGGCGACTGCAGCTTGGCCGTATTCTGTTTGCCGCCGGGCTGGCCGCGTATGAGATCAGCGTGGTGTTCTGCAACAGCATGGCGCGCCAGAACTGGGCGTGGGTGCAGGGCGTGATGAGCCCCGTGCTGGAATGGCTCGCGTTCCTGTGCTTTGGTGCCAAGATTTTGTTCGGCACCCGCTACACCTGGCGGGAGCTGCTGGCTGGCGGAGCGCTGTATTTCATTGCCCGCTGGGTCTATTTCAACAGCCAGAACATCTGGTGGATCGGCATTGTGGTGGCGGTGCTTGCCGCCAAGGATGTTCCCCTGCGCCGCCCGCTGCAGGTCTATTTTGCCAGCGGCTGTGCCGCCATGGCGGTGGTGCTGGCACTGCACTTTGCCGGGATCGTTGCCCCGGACCTGACCAGCGAGCGGATGGGCGCTTTGCGCGGCACTTACGGCTACGGCCACCCCAACACATTCGGCGGACTGGTGTTCGGCCTGGTATTGGCCTATGCCCTGCTGCGTGCCCAAAAGGTGCGCTGGGTGGACTGCCTGCTGGTATTTGCCGTCGGCGTGTTTTTGCTGGTGGGGCCCGCCAGCCGCAGCGCTGCGCTGTGCACGCTGGCGCTGGCCGTTGGGCTGGTGTTCTGCCGCCTGCGCACCGGGCACAGTGTACCCCGTTGGTGGCCCGGCACCTGCGCCGGTATGGTGGGGCTTACGGCGGCGGTCAGTTACCTTTTGCCGCTGCTGGTCATCAAGGTGGGACCGTGGAACAATGATATCGGCCCCGCATGGCTGGCAAAGCTGGACTCCCTGCTCACCTGCCGCATCTCGCTGACCTGGATGGCCTACCGCCTGCTGGATGTCAAAATTGCAGGGCAGGTGTTCAACTGGCCCACAGTGGATAACAGCTTTGCTTTTGCACTGTTTCAGTTTGGTCCGGTGGTCGCCGCGCTGCTGGGTATTCTGTTTGCCGCCGCCCTGTGGGGTCACGCCAAACAGGGCCGCCGGGTTGAGGTTTGCTGCCTGTTTGCCATGCTGGCTTACGCCTATATGGAAGTTCAGCCCTTCCACCTGACGACCAACCCCACCGCCCTTCTGCTGTGCGGTGCTGTTTTTGCCCAAACTTCCGCCCGGTGGCAGAAAATCGAATAGACACACCGCGGCATGGGCATACTTCCGTTATAGGAAGGAGTGTTTTCCAACATGTGCAATTCTGTTCTTTCAAAAATCTGCCTGCTGCTGGCTATCATTGGCGGGCTGAACTGGGGCTTTGTGGGCATTTGGAAGCTGGATATCATTGCCTGGCTGCTGGGCGGCCAGACAAGCTGGGCGGCCCGCACCGTGTATATTCTGGTAGCGGCGGCAGCCATCTGCCTGATTCCCGCATTGTGCAGCCCCAATAAAAAAGAGGAAGCCTGACACTGTAAAAGCCGGTGTACCGTTTGATTCATCTTACGGTACACCGGCTTTATTTTGTCTGTCTTATTGTTTTGTCTTGCACAGGCGGTCGAATTGCGGCAGCAGCGCAACGGTCACCGTGAAAAGCAAAAACCTCCACCGGGTCAAGTGGCGGTTCTTAGTTTACTAAGTTTACTAAGCTCTTAGTCCAAAGGCCAACCGCTTACCGCAGTGCCTTTTTCTATTTTAGTGCGTCCATTTGCCGGTGTCAAACCTGTTCCAGCTCAATGGGCACCGCCAGCTTTTTGCGGCGGTTCTTGCGGGATACCGCCAGCACCAGCCCCACGCACAAATACACCATGACCACGCTGGACCCGCCTGCCGAGAAGAACGGCAGCGTGACCCCGATGACCGGCAGCACCTGTAAATTCATGCCCAGGTTGATGATGCACTGCCAGAACAGTGCGGCAAAGATGCCCACGCACAGATAGCGGCCCAAAGCATCCGTGCTTTGCAGCGCTGCCAGCAGAATGCGCACCGAGATGCCCAGCAACAGCAGCAGAACCGTTACCGCCCCCACAAAACCCATCGCGTTGGCCAGGTAGCTGAAGATAAAATCATTCCAGGAGTTTGGCACAAACACATGCTCGCCCCAAAGGCCGGTTCCGGTCAATCCGCCGGTTCCGATGGCCATAGCCCCCTTGTTCTGCTGGTAAGCGATATCGGCCAGAGCCGGGTTTTCGGGGTCCAGCACGGCAAAAATACGCTTGGCCTGGTAGCCTTTCAGCAGACCCGGGCGTAGTTTCAGCAGCAGGGCCGCACCACCGCCCGCAGCGGCCAGCCCGCCAGCCACCAGCCAGCCGGAAATACCGCCCGCAAACACCATGACCAGCCCAATGCCCAAAAATACCAGCGCCGTGCCGTCATCGCCCTGGATGTGAATGGCCAGCACCGGCAGCAGCACATGCACCGCCAGCGCCAGCAAATTGGCCGGCTTGTTCACCCGGCCGCGCACATGGTTCAGATGCAGGGCCAGGGTCAGTACAAAGCTGATTTTGGCCAGTTCCGCCGGTTGGAAAGTCATGCCGCCCACCCGGTACCAGCTGTAGTTGGAAGTACCGCCGGCATCGTACCCCACCGTTAAAAAGCCCAGGCGGACGTTGTGCAAAAGCAGGGTGGGCAGCACCATACCCCAGGCCAGCACCGCATGCAGCGGCCAGGCACGGACCAGCGCACGGTAGTCCACCGTGGAAACGATCAGCGCCAACAGGATGCCCAGCGCGCTGGCAATAAACTGCACCGATGCTTTGTTGATGGACCCCAGCTGGTTATGCCCAATGGAAACCAGTGTTACCACGCTGAGCACCGAACACGCCGCGCACAGCGCCAGAAATATTCCGTCGATCTGCCGCAAATAGCGGCGTGTCAGCTGCAGCAATGGCCTGCCACCTTTCACTTTTGTTTTTCTTGTTCCCAGTATAGCACATTGCCCTGTGCAATGGTATTGGTTCCTGCTCGTATTACCGATTATTATACCGCGTTCCTGTGCAATATGCCACGCTTTGCGGCGTTTTATGGCGCGCCACACAAAAATATTTTACAAAGCAGGCTGGATGTTGTATAATAAAGTAGTTTATGCTGACTTAGCCGCTTACTTGTAGGAGGGCCTGCTGTATGGAAGAATATATTACCCATTCGCGGGATGAAACCGTGGCCCTGGGCCGCCGCCTTGCCGCAGAGCTTGCCCCCGGCAGCCTGATTGCCTTTACCGGCGGGCTGGGCGCTGGTAAAACCGCGTTCTGCCAGGGCATTGCAGAGGGCCTTGGCTGCACGGACCCTGTTTCCAGCCCAACTTTTGCCATTGTCAACTACTACCGCGGCCCGCGGCCCTTTGCCCATTTTGATTTGTACCGCATTCATACCGAAGTGGACCTTTCTGCCGCCGGTTTTTATGATTACCTGGATATGGGTGCTGTGGTTGCGGCGGAATGGAGCGAAAACTGCGCCGACCTGCTGGCGCTGGAAAACCCGATTTATATTAACATTGACCGGCTGGATGAAACCACCCGCAAGATTACCATCACCCGGCCTGGGGCTTGACGCCACGCCCTTTTGGAAAGGAAGAACTGACCCCGAATGAACATTCTTGCCATTGATACGGCGGGCAAAACTGCCGCCGTCGCTGTGATGCGCGACGATACTTTATTATATGAGATGGCTTCCAACACCGGGCTGACCCACAGCGAGACTCTGCTGCCCATGGTGGATACCGCCCTGAAAGCCTGCGGCCTGACCCCCGCCCAGCTGGATTTGTACGCCGTGACCAATGGTCCCGGCAGCTTTACCGGGCTGCGCATCGGTCTTGCCGCCGTCAAGGGGCTGGCTTTTGCGGCCAACACCCCCTGCGCCGGGGTTTCCACCATGGCTGCCCTGGCTTACGGCGTGTGCGGGGAAGGCACTGTGATTGGCGCACAGGACGCCCGCCGCGGCCAGGTGTACTGGGCCGGGTTTGACCTTGCCACCCACGCCCGGCTGACCCCGGACGCCGCCGAACCGGTCACTGCGCTGGAAGCTTTTGTAAAAGAGTGCAAAAAGCCTTTGATTTTTGTTGGCGATGGTGCCGCATTGTGCTACAATACATATAAAGACCAGCCCGGCATTCTGCCCTGCCCCCAGCCGCTGCGCGTTTTGCGCGGCGCAGGGGTTGCCCTGGCGGGCAAAGCCATGTGGGATGCGGGCACCTGCGTTTCCCCCGCAGAGCTGCTGCCGGATTATCACCGTTTAAGCCAGGCTGAGCGTGAGCGCGCCGAGCGCGAAGCCGCCCAACAATCCGCCACGAATTGAAAGGATCTTGATTATGGCTGTACAATTTGAAAAACCGATTGCCCTGGGTGCTGACCACGGCGGTTATGAGCTGAAAGAGGCCATCAAACAGCATTTGGAAGAGCGCGGCATTGCTTACCGCGACTTTGGCACCAACAGCACCGCCAGCTGTGACTATCCCGATTATGCCGCCGCCACCTGCGGCGCTGTGACCAATGGCAGCAGCGATTTCGCCATCCTGTGCTGCGGCACGGGTGTGGGCATGTCGATGTGCGCCAACAAGATCAAGGGCATCCGCGCCTGCTGCTGCTCGGAGCCGTTCAGCGCCGAGTACACCCGCCGCCACAACAACGCCAATACCCTGTGCCTGGGCGGCCGCGTTGTGGGCCCCGGCCTTGCCTGCCAGATCGTTGACGCCTTTTTGGACCACGAATTTGAGGGCGGCCGCCACCAGAAGCGCATTGACAAGATGATGGCGCTGGAAACCCTTTAAGGCTCCCCCACTGTTGTACCCCGCCTGGGACCAGGCTTTGCATTGTATCCGATGAATTTTCATATTGTAAGGAGAATCTGCCATGAGCGTTGTTAAAATTGTAGACCATCCCCTGATCCAGCACAAAATCAGCCTGATGCGTGACCGCAACACCGGCACCAAAGAGTTCCGTGATCTGGTCAGCGAAATTGCCACCCTGCTGTGCTATGAGGCCACCCGCGACCTGCCTACCGAGGAAGTTGAAGTGGAAACCCCGATTGCTCTGGCTCGCACCCATGTGCTGGCTGGCCGCAAGCTGGCCCTGGTTCCCATCCTGCGCGCCGGTCTGGGCATGGTGGACGGCATGCTGACCCTGATCCCCGCTGCAAAGGTCGGCCACATTGGCCTGTACCGCAATGAGGAGACCCTGGAGCCTGTGGAATATTATTGCAAGCTGCCCAAGGATATTGCCGAGCGCGATGTTTTTGTTCTGGATCCCATGCTGGCTACCGGCGGCAGCGCCATTGACGCCATTGGCCAGATCAAAAAGCGCGGTGCCAAGCACATCAAGTTCATTGGCCTGATTGCCGCCCCCGAAGGACTGAAAGCCCTGCACGAAGCACACCCCGATGTTGACATTTATGTTGCCGCACAGGATGAAAAGCTGAACGAGAACGGCTACATCATCCCCGGCCTGGGCGATGCAGGCGACCGCATCTTCGGCACCAAGTAATATTTCCCCATAAAAGTTCATGACCCCCGCAGCGCTGGCTGTGGGGGTCATTTTGTTTTGCGGTAAAACCTGTTATGACGTATAAAGCAGTGTTTCGGAACGGTCAAGACCGTTCCCTACAGATAAGGCAATACCGCATAATTCTAAGTGCCGATACGGCGAGCGAGGTGCGGCAGCTGCCAAGCCAAAAGCGCAGATAATACTGGATGCTGCAAAGGTGAGCGCCGCCAGTGGCGGAAACAGCGAACCGAAGCAGAGGCAGCGGTCGCAGAGTGCGAGGGGCTTTTGCCCCCGAAGCACGATGCGGGTACCGCAACCCGACATTATCGAGCATTTTGGCAACGCAGATGCCGTGCCGCAGCCGTCGGAGCGGTGCTTAAGCCGCAAGGCGGGAATTGTGCGGTGTTGCCATAACTTTATAATTCGTAATGAACAATAAAAGTGGGTTGTAGGGCGCTGCGCCCGCAGGCGCGTTTCGGAGGCCAACCGCCGTCAGGCGGCTCTTAGGCCGGAGATGGGTGCTCTCACCCCGCCGCGGAGAAACCTTGCTGGTTATGCCAAACGCCGCAAACCATTTGCAGGGGCCGATGCTCGCAACGGCCAGCATAACGGGCTTTGCCGGAATATCTCATTTTACCCTAAGGATTATTCTCCGTAAAACCTGAAATTCCCGTTGCCCTTACTCTTTTTTCATCTCTTTATACTCAAAAAACTCAAACCCGCTCTTTTTATACACATGCACAGCGCGGTCGTTTTCTTCTTCCACTTCCAGCCGCAGCAGAGCATCCGGGTATTTCTTCGTTATGTAATCAATAAACTGGCTACCAATGCCAAGGCCGCGGTATTCCGCCTTGATATAAATATCCTCCAGCCAGATGCACTGCCTGCCGTACTCGGTCGAAAAGCTCTTGGCCGCCATGCCATAGCCCTGCACAGCGCCGTCCTGCTCAAACATATAACCCTCTACATACGGGTTGTCACTCACGCAGCCCTCAATGTCCCGCGCAAAGATTTCATCCGAGCCATTGCTCAGCACGGCGGGTGAATTGTAGAACACCCGCATCATCTCCATCACGCTGTCTTTGTCCGCCGGGGTCATGGCCCGGATCGTTGTATTCATATTTGTATTCCTACTTTCCAGTTCTTTGTACAAAATATCCCGCACCTTATCCCCATAGCAGATCACATGGTTCGCCGCAATGGTGTAGCCGCGGTGCAGGCCGGTGTACAGGCTGGCGGCATTATCCGGGTGCACGGTTGCCAAAAGGTGGCGGTAACGGCTGCCGCGCAGGGTATCTTCCGCCATCAGCAGCAGCTTACCCTCCAGCCCATTGCCCTGATAGGGCGGGGCCACGCAGCAGCTGTCCATCTGGGCGGTGGTGTTCAGCTCTTCCTCGCTCATGCCCAACTGCCAGCCCAGAGCATCGGGGGCAGTACCGGCCAGCTTGACGGTAAAATACGCTGCCAGTGCGCCGGTCGTTTTTTCCTCCGCCACCAGGCAAAAGCCCTTGGGGCCGCTGATATGCTCCGCCATATACACCGCATCATCCGGCACAAACCATTCCGGGTGCTGCAAATTGGCCATGGCATCCGCCATCACCTGCATAATGGCCTCTACATCCGCCGGGCGGGCAGGGCGCAGTTCAAATTTCATCTTGGTTCACCCTTGTGTTTTGGCGTTCTGGGCCGCAATGCAGCGCTGCATCCAGCCGCCTTTTGCGTAATAGATCGCAAACAGCACGGTTGCGGTAATCCAGGTCAGTGGGTAGCTGAATTCCACCACCGAAAGTTCATGCTTGAACGGCAGCGCCACCGCCAGCCACACAATACGCATGATGCACACCGCAAACACTGTGATGATGGTGGGCACCCGCACATCACCGCAGCCGCGCAGCGCGCCGGAAAAGATTTCAATGCAGATATAGGTCATATACACCGGCACCAGGTAGTGCATCATCTGCACTCCCTGCGCCACCACGGCATCGTCCGAGCTGAACAGCCGGAACAGCAGCTGGGCCGAAGGATACAGCGCCAGGCTGATGCAAAGGGTGGTACCTGCCGTCATGGCAAGGCAGGTCATGGTGCCGCGGCGCACGCGGTCATACTGGCGTGCGCCAAAGTTCTGACCCGCAAAGGTGGTAACGGCAATGCCAAAGGAGCTGACCGTCATCCAGAACAGGAAGTCGATCTTGCCGTACACACTCCATGCGGCAACGGCAACGGTGCCAAACCCATTGATGGCGCTCTGGATGGTCATGTTGCTGATGCTGTACAGTGCGCTCTGTGCCGCGCCCGGCAGGCCGATGCGGCAGATTGCCAGCAGCACGCTGCGTTCAATGCGGATATTTTTGAGCTGCAAATGCCACGGCATGCCCTGGGAGCCATGGATGCACCGCACTGTCAGCACGGCGCTGACCACCTGGCTGGCCACCGTGGCAATGGCCGCGCCGGCCACCCCCAGCGGAATGACCGCCACCAGCACAATATCCAGCACAATGTTGACGATGGAAGCCACGATCAAAAAGTACAGCGGCCGTTTGGAATCGCCCACCGCGCGCAGAATGTTGGTGCCCATGTTGTAAATCATCTGCGGAATCATGCCCAGAAAGTAGATTTGCAAATACTCGGACGCCATACCCACGATTTCATCCGGCGTCTGCATCAGGCGCAGCACCGGGCGGCTGATGAGCAGGCCGATCACCGTCAGCGCCGCGCCGCCCGCAATGGCAAGGGCCAGTGCCGTGTGCACCTGGCGGTTCACTTCATCGTGGTCCCCCGCGCCAAAGCTTTGGGCAATAATCACCCCCGCGCCGCTGCACAGGCCCACAAAAAGCCCCACCAGCAGCTGCACAAAAGAGCTGGTTGCCCCCACAGCCGCCAGCGCCTGGGTACCCACAAAGTTGCCGACGATCAGGGTATCCACCGTATTGTACAGCTGCTGGAACATGGTGCCCAGCCAGATGGGAAAAAAGAATAACAGCAGCTGCCGCGGTATGTTGCCTGTAATAATTGCGTTGTTCTGCTCCGGCGTTCTTGCCATAAACATCCTCCACATAACGTAAGCGCACCGCCACAGGCATTGTCCGCCCTGTCACAGTGCGCAGTCCTTTGCGGGGCGCGGTTTCTTCCTCAATTCCCGCCGCGCCCTGCTTTTTCTATTCCTTACCTATTCAATGTATGCTATAATGTGGGTATTGTCAAGCTTTTGTTTTGTTGTTGAAGGTGGTCATGGTTTGAACAGTTCACTTGGTATTTTGTGGCAGGCGTGCCCCGGCGGTGCGCGCATTCTGCGCGTGTTTGGGGACAGCCCCTGCCCCGCGCTGCCAGTGCAGATCGAAGAGTTCCCTGTTGTGGAGATCGGGCCCTACTGCTTTGCGCAGAACCAGCGCAGCCAGCCTGCTGATGCCCGATTTTGGAGCGTTGACGGCCGCGGCCCCGCTGCTTACCCCCACCCCATTGCGGGGGATTTTGTGCAGGGCGTTACCCTGCCCGCCGGGGTGCGGGCGCTGCATAACGCTGCCTTTTATAACTGCCGCAAGCTGGAATGGCTGTGCGCCGGTTCCGCGCTGGAAAGTGTGGGCAGCGATCTGTTCACCAACTGCCGCGCGCTTGACCGCTTTATCTTAGATGCCGCCCCCGATGCCCCCACTGGGCTGAAAAAGCTGGCGGCCGCCGTCAGCGCGGATATCGGCGCGGTGTTTGCCCCCGGCGGGGCGGTGCAGGCCAAAGTGTTCTACCCGGAATACTTTGAATTTTTGGACGAAAACACCCCCGCCCATATTTTTAACCACAGCATTGAGGGCGAGGGCTACCGCTACCGCCAATGTTTTGACGGCAGCGTGCTCCGCTTTGCGGAGTATGACGCGGCTTTCCCCCAGGCGTGCGTGGGCGAAAGCGAAAAAACACTCTGCCGCATTGCGCTGGACCGGCTGTGTATCCCGTTTGCCCTGCTGCCGGAAGCACAGGGCATCTACAGCGCTTATCTGGCCGCCCATGCCGCCAGCGCCGCGGCCCCGCTGATTGCCCGGCACGATACAGAATCTTTGCAGCTGGTGCTGAAACTGGCGGACGAGGAAAGCCACCGCCAGATTGCATTGGCCTGTTCCCAGTCCGGCTGGAGCGAGGGCGCAGCCCTGACCCTTGGCGGCCAGCGCCCCCGCAGGCAGAAAACCTATGATTTTGACGACCTTTGATGTGCCGTAGATTCCCCATACTTTGGTGGTGATGATCAATGCCCTCCCAACATGTTTTGACCCAGGAAGAATGGGTTGCCGCCATGGCCAAACGCGCCATGGACCGCATCCGCAGTGAGCTGTACCTGGACCTGCGCTACATGAACGCGGCCCTGGGTGCGCTGGTGCCCACCCCTGCCGCGGGGCTGCACAACCTTGCCACGGACGGCGCGGCTTTGTGCTATGACCCGGAATGGTTCATTGGGCTGTACCGCAGCAACCGGCGCTATCTGCCCCGCGCGGTGCTGCACAGCGTTCTGCACTGCGTGTTCCGCCACCCCTGGCTGCGCGGAGGCCGGGACGCCAGCCTGTGGGGGCTGGCCTGCGATATTGCCGTGGAGCAGACGATTGATGCCTTGCAGGTGCCATCCCTGACCCGTCCGGTGGGCTGGCTGCGGCAAAAAACCTACCAGGCACTGCGCAAAAACGGGGCCATGCCCGCCGCCGGGCCCATTTACCGCTGGCTTGCCGCCCAGGAGCCTGACGAACTGCAAAAGCTGCACCGGGAATTTGTGTGCGACAGCCACCGCCTTTGGCCCAAGGACCCCACCAGCCAGCAGGCTCAGGTGCAGGGCCGCCGCTGGGAACAGCTTGGGCGCGAAACCCGCATCAGCATGCAGCAGGCAGGCCAGCAGGCCGGGCAGGCAGCCGGGGCCGAAACGATGCAGGCACAGATCGAAGCAGCCCACAGCCGCCGCCTGTACAAGGACTTTCTGCGCCGCTTTGCCGTGATGCGCGAAGAGCCCCGCCTGGACCCCGACGAGTTTGACCTGGGCTACTACTCTTACGGCCTGCGCACCTACGGCAACCTGCCCTTGATTGAGCCGCTGGAAAGCCGGGAGAGCAAAAAAATCCGGGATTTTGTCATTGTGATCGACACGAGCGAGTCCACCTCCGGCGAGCTGGTCAAGGCATTTTTGAAAGAAACGTTCGGCCTGCTTAAAACCGGCGAGAGCTTTTTTGCCAAATGCAACATCGCCGTGATGCAGTGTGACGATGCGGTGCGTGACCTGACCTTTCTGCACAGCACCGACGAGCTGGACCGCTTTGCCGCCTGCCTGACCCTGACCGGCGGCGGAGGCACAGACTTCCGCCCCGCGTTTGCCAAAATTGAGGAACTGCGCCGGGACGGCACCCTGCGGGATTTGCAGGGCGTGCTTTACTTTACCGATGGCAAAGGCACCTACCCTACCAGGCGCCCGCCTTACGAGACAGCTTTTCTGTTTTTGGAAACCGGCACCCCGCCGCCCGATACCCCGCCCTGGGCCATGCGGCTGGTTTTAAGCCCGGAAGAATTTTTGCCTGACCCGGTGCCCAAAACGCCGGAAATTGACTGGCAGGAGAACGAAGCCGAGGACCTGCCCGAGTTGTAATTCATCTTATTTGTTCCTAATGTTTTGATGAAGGTTTGTTCCTAATGTTTTGATGAAGGAGTGTACCCCCCATGGACATCAAACGCGCCAAACAGGAAATTGAACACGCGGTCAAGGCATATCTTGCCGTGGACGATACCGGCACCCCGCTGATTCCGCCCATCCGCCAGCGGCCTATTCTGCTGATGGGCCCGCCGGGCGTTGGCAAAACCCAGATCATGGAGCAGATCGCGCAGGAATGCGGCATTGCGCTGGTGGCATACACCATCACCCACCACACCCGCCAAAGCGCCGTGGGCCTGCCATTTATCCGCCACCGCAATTTTGGCGGCGCGGACCGCAGCGTAACGGAGTACACAATGAGCGAGATCATTGCCAGCGTGTATGACAAGATGGAGCAGACCGGCCTGGAACACGGTATTTTGTTTATTGACGAGATCAACTGTGTATCCGAAACACTAGCTCCCACCATGCTGCAATTTTTGCAGTGCAAAACCTTTGGCAACCAGGCTGTGCCCGCCGGCTGGGTGATTGTTGCCGCCGGCAACCCGCCGGAGTACAACAAGAGCGTGCGGGATTTTGACCTTGTCACACTGGACCGTGTACGCCGCATTGATATTGAGCCGAACCTTGCCGTCTGGCAGGAGTATGCCCGCGCCCACCGCCTGCACCCCGCTGTGCAGGCTTACCTGGAACTGCGCCCCCAGCATTTTTACCGCATCCAGAACGATGTGGACGGACCGCAGTTTGTCACGGCCCGCGGTTGGGAGGATCTTTCCGCCATGCTGACGGCCTGCACCAAGCTAGATTTGCCGGTGGACGAAGCCCTGATCGGCCAGTACCTGCGCCACCCTGAAGTTGCCCGCGATTTTGCTGCCTATTGGGAGCTGTACAAAAAGTACCGCCAGGATTACGGCGTGGAAGATATTTTGCAGGGCCGCCCCTTTGCCGCCGTGCTGGAGCGCGCACAAAAAGCCGCTTTTGATGAGCGCATCAGCCTTGTCAGCCTGCTGCTGGCCGGGCTGAACACCCGCTTTGCCGCTGCCCGCCGGGCGGACGCGGTGACGGACGCCTGCTACCAGGAAATGCGCAGCTTTAAGCGCACCCTGAACAACGCCGACCCCGCCCAGGATGGTTTTGTGCCCGCCGCCGTGTTTGCCGCGCAGGTCAATGTCTATGCGGACCACCTGACCGCGCAAAAGGCTGCCGGCACCCTGACCGGGGAAGAGCTGGCTGTTGTCACCACCGCCAGCGCTCTGCTGCATGCCTGGGTCGCAGCCCTTGACCCCGCGCTGGATCGCGATGCTGCCTTTGATGCCGTGCGCGCCAGCTTTAACGCCCAGGTGCGCAAGCGGGAGGATGCCGTCGGCCTGGCCGGGGACGCGCTGGAAAGCGCCTTTGACTTTATGGAAAGCGCCTTTGCCGATGGGCAGGAGATGGTGGTTTTTGTCAATGAGCTGGCCCTTGGGCCGGACTCTGCCGCCTACCTGGCCGACAACGAATGTGAGCGCTTTGAAACCTACAGCAAGCGCCTGCTGCTGCACAGCGGCCAGGATGATATTTTAGCCGAGCTCCAGCGCGATGACATCCGCCAGGGCGAGCACAGCATGGAGTTTTAA
>UMGF01007807.1_pt1 | contig 18992 bp, 17 predicted proteins | sample 1965181 | NCBI WGS metagenome assembly UMGF01 (sample SAMEA4836063, study PRJEB28245) | human gut metagenome | biome: gut microbiome; material: fecal sample | place: Denmark | collected 2008 | reverse complement strand
AACATGGACGTAAATAGCAGCGTTGTCAGCGCAATGGCAAAAACAGAACAGGGTACAGTTGTATCTTGATGAGAAAAAAATAGAAGAAAGCTTGACTAATTTTAACGAATCCATGAAAATAATTAAAGCACTTAACTGGATAAAGAGACGAATGTATAATATAAGTTGTATTATTAATAGTATGTAGAAAGTTTTAGTTGAACAGCGGTTGGAAGGATGATAAAATTTGGTTGGAACAATAGTGAACGCATGCGTTCGCATTTTATAACTAAGAAGTAATGGATTGGAGAGGTGACAAGGCAGATTCCTCATTATAATCTTGATATGATAATATCTCTTGGATACCGAATTAGATCAGTTATTGCAACAAGATTCAGGCAGTGGGCGACACAGAGATTAAAAGAATACATGATTAAGGGGTTTACGATAGATGATGAGCGACTGAAAGGTAATGGTGGAGGAAATTACCGGAAAGAGTTACTTGACAGAATCAGGGATATTTCCGGAATTAGTTTTGCAGTAATGGAAAGATATATTTAGACGTAATCAAATATGATATTGAGGTATAGCCATGGAAAAATATGATGTTGTTGCAATGGGCGAATTACTTATTGATTTTACACAAAATGGATATAGCGAACAAGGAAATCCGGTTTTTGAAGCTAATCCGGGAGGAGCTCCCTGCAATGTGCTCGCCATGTTGCAAAAGCTGGGAAGAAAAACGGCTTTTATTGGTAAAGTTGGTCAGGATGGTTTTGGATTACAGTTGGAGAAAGCCTTAAAGGAAACGGGAATTTCAACGGAAGGCTTGTGTTTTGATAAAGAAGTACATACAACTTTGGCAGTTGTACAAAAGAAAGAAGATGGAGATAGGGATTTTTCCTTTTACAGGAAGCCGGGAGCGGATATGATGCTTCGCACGGAAGAAGTGAAGGAAGACCTGATACGAAGGGCAAAGATTTTTCATTACGGCTCCCTTTCTCTTACGGATGAACCGGTGAGAACGGCAACTGTGAACGTCATTGAGGCAGCTGAGAAAGCGGGTGTCTGGCTTTCTTTTGACCCGAACCTGAGAAAGCCTTTGTGGGGAAGCGAGGAACTGGCAAAGGAACAGATTCGATATGGACTGGGGCATTGTCATATATTGAAAATATCCGATGATGAGCTGGTATGGCTTACCGGCGAACAGGATTATGAGAAGGCCATACAGCAGCTTCGGGTAGAATTCAGGATTCCTCTGATTCTTTTATCGTTGGGAAAGGACGGCAGCCGTGCTTATTGCGGAGAGGAGAGGGCAGAGGTTCCGGCATTTCTGAATGAAAATACGATTGAAACGACCGGTGCGGGAGACACATTTATGGGTTGTATGCTGCATCAGATTTTGAAGAAGGGCTATCAAAATTTGAGCAGACAGGATATGGAAAAAATGCTTACCCTTGCCAATGCTGCCGCTTCCATCATCACCACCAGAAGAGGTGCGCTTCGGGTTATGCCAAAAGAAGAGGAGATTTTAGAGCTAATCAGGTTCTAAGAAAATGGAGACTACTATATGTGGATTTGATACAATAAAAGAGGCAGAAAAAATACAGAAATGTCACAGAAAGCGTTTTCGGAGCGCACGGACATTACTGTTTGTGCGTTGAAGGTACATTGGAATAGAGCATGGATTATGGAGGAGCAGATACAATGAAAAAGAGGCTGAATTATAAGGATATAGCAAAGGAGACGGTGATTTTGACCGTGGCGGTGGCAATCATTGCGGCGGCGGTATACTTCTTTCTGGTGCCGAGCCATACGTCCGTCAGCAGCATTTCAGGTCTTGGAATCGTGCTGTCCAATTTTGTGCCGCTTCCGTTGTCGGCAATCACTATGCTTCTGAATGTGGTGCTTCTGATAATCGGGTTTTTCACCTGTGGAAGAGAATTTGGTGTAAAGACGGTCTATACGAGCGTTATGCTGCCTCTGTTTCTGGGATTTTTCGAGCTGGTGTTCCCGGATTTTGGCTCAATGACGGACAGTCAGGAGCTTGATGTGCTCTGCTATATTCTGGTGGTAAGCATAGGCTTGAGCATTCTTTTTAACCGCAATGCCTCCTCCGGCGGGCTTGATATTGTGGCAAAGATTATGAACAAGTATCTGCACATAGAGCTTGGAAGGGCAATGTCCCTGTCGGGAATGTGCGTGGCACTTTCGGCGGCGCTTGCCTACGACAAAAAGACGGTGGTCCTGAGTATTCTTGGCACTTATTTTAACGGAATAATTCTTGATCATTTTATTTTTGATGATAACAAAAAACGCCGTGTCTGCATTATCACCCGGAAGGAGGAAGAGCTTCGTCGGTTTATCGTCGAGGATCTGCATAGTGGAGCAACGATATATGAGGCGACCGGTGCATACAATTTTGATAAACATAATGAAATCATCACCATTGTTGACAAAAGCGAATATCAGAGACTTATGAATTTTATAAATAAAGAAGATCCGAGAGCATTCATTACTGTGTACAATGTATCTGATATGAGATATCAGCCGAAGGTGTGGAACAAGGATGGCTTCCAATAAGCTGTCATGATTTCAGGTAAAAACATGCTCTATAATCTTAGCGTGTTTTGACCAAACATTATGTCATTATAAAAAGGACAAAGGGGTATCCATTATGAACATTTTGGTTATAGATGCTCAGGGAGGCGGAATAGGACGCCAGCTTGTCACGGCAATCAGGGAGAAGATGGCGGAGGCCGATATTACGGCAGTAGGAACGAACACGGTAGCAACAGCTGCAATGCTTAAGGCGGGAGCAGATAATGCGGCTACAGGCGAGAATGCGGTTGTGGTGAACACCAGGCGCGCCGATGTAATAGTCGGACCTATTGGTATTGTGATTGCGGACGCAATGTTTGGAGAGATTACGCCGCGCATGGCGAATGCGGTTGCACAGAGCAGCGCAAAGAGAATATTGATTCCGATAAACCACTGCGATAATATTGTGGTGGGAGTTGCGGATTTAAATATAGGCAGATTGATACAGTGCGTTATTGAGGAATTATGTAGATTATGTGACAGGTAGGACTGGCAAATATTGTATTTGGGCTGTCTTTGCTGTATAATATAACAGTTAATGAGGCAGCAGGAAGCTGTCAATGGGGACGCAGAAGCGTCTGGTATTTTAAAGCTAAGCTTTATAACAAGCATTTTAATAATGCAGATAAACTATTTTTTATCTAAAGACAATTGAAAATTGTGAGAAACAATTGCTAGGAAAGCACACATATCCTCTGTAGAGGATTTGTGCGCTTTTTTTGAGATTACGGTTGAGTGTCAAAACATGAAAATTCAATCTTAGAGTGTATAACATGTTTTGAAATGGGAACTAAATTATATAAAACACGGAGGAAAGTGTGTTATGAGAACATTATATATTGACTGCGGCATGGGTGCGGCCGGGGATATGTTGACGGCGGCGATGCTTGAACTGCTGCAGGATAAGGAAGAATTTCTAAAGGAGCTTAATGGGATGGGGCTTCCGGGTGTTGTATTTAAAGCGGAACCATCGGTGAAATGCGGTATAACAGGAACACATGTTATAGTGACAGTGGACGGAGCGGAGGAGGAGAGCCATGACCATCACCACGGCGATGAGCACAGCCACAGCGATGAGCACACTTATAGCTATGAGCACACTCACAGCGATGAGCACACTCATAGCCATGACCACAGCCACCACCATCATCACAGCAGCCTGCATGATATTGAACACATTGTAAGGGGACATTTGAAGCTTTCTATGAAGGTGCAGGATGATGTGATGGCAGTATATGGTCTGATTGCTGAGGCTGAGAGCTATGTGCATGGTGTGCCGGTGACGGAAATTCATTTCCACGAGGTCGGAGCAATGGATGCAATTGCCGACATAACGGCGGTGTGCATGCTTATGGAACGTCTGTCAGTGGATGAGGTGGTTGTATCGCCTGTTCATGTCGGAAGCGGGCAGGTGAGGTGCGCCCATGGAATACTCCCGGTTCCGGCTCCTGCCACGGCATATATACTGAGGGATGTTCCGGTTTATGGTGGCTCTGTGCGCGGGGAGCTATGCACACCTACAGGGGCTGCCCTTCTTAAGCACTTTGCGGCGCGCTTTGGAAATATGCCCATGATGAAGGTGCAGGGTATCGGCTACGGGATGGGAAAAAAGGATTTCGATGCCGCCAACTGTGTGCGCGTGATGCTTGGCGAGACATCGGACAAGGCTGATGAGATATGCGAGCTTGGGTGCAATGTGGACGATATGACAGGCGAAGCTGTTGGTTTTGCGATGGACAGACTGTTTGAGGCAGGAGCGCTTGATGTGTACACCGTGCCGATAGGAATGAAGAAGTCGCGTCCGGGGACACTTATAAAGGTTATGTGCCGTGAAAGTGACAAGGAGAAAATCATAGAGACTGTATTTAAGTATACCACAACCATAGGAATACGCGAGAACATGATGAAGAGGCATGTGCTGGACAGGCATATTGAGACTGTCGAGACGGAGTATGGTCCGGTTCACTGTAAGCTTTCAACAGGATATGGTGTCACGCGTAAAAAATATGAGTATGATGATATTGCACGTATTGCGAGGGAGAAAGGCATTTCCATTGAAGCGGTGCGGGCGATATTGGAAAAATGATACATAATTGTGAAATTAGGTGCCTGAATGCTTTACATTTTGCGGACAGTCAAGTAGAGAGCTTTTATTTCACAATTATCTAGTGGTGACAGAGAAAACATCAAGAATGGAGTAACTATAAAGAACATGAGATATATCAACAATATGGGAAATAAGAACAAGGAAAAAACGGAGAAACTGGAGAACAGGAAAGCTTCAAATCACAATTCTAAGAGAAATATGAAGAAAATCCTGTCGGTGGCGCTGGCAGTGCTTGTCATATCAGGAGTTACGGCATGCCGGAATCAGTCAGAGGGTGACAAAAATGATACCAATATAACGAATACGGTCAAGGACAGCGTCATAATCGCCATCGGCTCAGAGCCGGAGACGCTTGACCCTACTAAGGGCTGGGGACATGGAAATTCGCCGATTATACAGAGTACGCTTGTAAAGTACAATGCGGAGCTGAACTTTGAGAATGACCTTGCGACAGGATATGAGCTGTCGGAGGATGGACTTACATGGACCTTTACAATCCGCGATGACGCATTCTTTACGGATGGGGAGAAGGTGACGGCGGAGGATGTTGCCTTTACGCTTGAGACTGCAAAGGCGGCAAACGGTTCCTTCGACCTCACATATATGGAAAGCGCCGTGGCACAGGATGACACAACAGTGGTTATCACATTATCTAAGCCGACTTCGATTTTTCTAAATACGCTTGCGTCTGTCGGCATAGTGCCTGAGCATGCCTACGGCGATGATTATGGTACGAAGCCTATAGGTTCGGGACCGTATAAGCTGGTCGAGTGGAGACCGCAGGAGCAGCTTATGTTTACGGCAAATGAGAATTATTATGGCGGTGTGCCGGAGATAAAGAATGTGACAGTTGTATTTATGTCTGAGGATGCGGCACTTGCGGCAGTTCAGGCAGGGCAGGTTGATGTCGCGTACACCGTGGCAACGCTTGCAACCACGAAGGTTAAGGGCTATAGTGTGGAATCAATCATATCCGCCGATAACCGGGGCTTTACACTTCCTGTTCTTCCCAATGAAGGAAAAACAACCGAAGCCGGTGCACCGATAGGCAATAATGTCACCTGCAACCGCGAGATACGGCAGGCAATTGCTTATGCGATTGACCGGCAGCAGATTGCTGATACAGTGCTGAATGGCTTTGGCAGACCTGCCTATTCTGAGAATGACGGCATGCAGTGGAACAATCCGGATGTGAAGCTTGAGACGGATGTTGAATACGCGAAGAAGCTCCTTGCAGATAATGGCTGGGAGGATACGGACGGTGACGGCATTGTTGAGAAGGATGGACTTAAGGCTGAGTTTAAGTGCGTCTACCCTTCGGGAGATTCAGTGCGTCAGGCTGTAGGCATGGCGGCGGCAGAACAACTGCTTGCCATTGGTATAAAGGTTGATATCGAGGGTATGAGCTGGGATGAGATTATGAGGGTCATGTTCTCAGAGGCTGTCCTTATGGGCTGGGGTTCATCAAGCCCGAATGAGACCTACTACCTGTACCGCTCAGAGGGAGCGTTATTGGACGATTTTTACAATCCTGAAGGGTACATGAGCGATGTGACGGATGGGTATCTCAATGCAGCTATGTCGGCGCTTACTGTGGAGGCTGCCAACGAAAACTGGAAGAAAGTCCAGTGGGACGGAACAACGGGAACAGCTATGCAGGGAGAATGTCCTTGGGTGTGGATTGTGAATCTTGACCATGTCACCTATGTCCGTGAAGGTCTTTCTATCGGAAATCAGCCGATTCACGGTCATGGACATGGGCTTCCGCTTATACAGAATCTTAATGAATGGTCATGGGAAAAATAATTTATACAGATGAATTATTGAGTTATGAGGTAGCTTTATGAAGAATACCATTGTGCGGCTTTTGCGTATTCTGGTCAAAAACAGTATAAAAATAATAACACTTCTGCTTGCGGTGAGCATAGTTTCCTTTACGCTGGTGAGCATATCGCCGATTGAACCGGTACAGCAGTATCTTTTAGGGCTTGGGACGGCAGTTTCTCCTGAGAAAAGAGCGGAGCTTGAGCAGTACTGGGGAGTGGACAAGCCTCCGGTAGAAAGATACATGATATGGCTCAATGAGCTGCTGCACGGCAATATGGGAGAGTCATCGATTTACCGCAGACCGGTTGCGCAGATAATCGCAGAGCGCTTCGTAAATTCCTTTGCGTTGATGTTATGCGCATGGATACTGGCAGGGCTTATCGGTTTTGCGCTGGGCTGTGTGATGGGGATGTACCATGACCGTATGCCGGATAAAAGCTTGAAAAAATTATGTTATGTGCTGAGCTCAGTCCCGACCTTCTGGCTTGGGTTACTATTGCTGCTCATTTTTTCGGTGTGGCTTGGCTGGTTTCCAATCGGCTTTTCATCGCCAATCGGGGTCACAAGTGGGAATGTGACCATCCGGCAGAAGCTTCATCACTTGATTTTACCTGCTTTTACTCTCAGTCTTATGTCCTTTTCAAATATAGCATTGCATACCAGACAGAAGCTGATTGATGTCTTAAACAGCGAATATGTGCTGTTTGCCAGGGCGCGTGGGGAGGGAAAATGGACAATCCTTCGCAGACATGGTCTGCGCAACATACTTCTTCCGGCATTGACCCTGCAGTTCGCCTCGTTTGCTGAGCTGTTCGGCGGTTCTGTTCTGGCAGAGAATGTGTTCAGCTATCCGGGGCTTGGAAGTGCTGTCTCTGCGGCGGGACTTCAGGGGGATGTTCCGCTGCTGCTTGGAATCACTTTGTTTTCCGCACTGTTTGTGTGTGTCGGAAATATGATTGCCGATGTGCTCTATTGTGTCATTGACCCACGGATTCGGGAGGTGGGCGAATGAGCAGACAAAATACTGATAGAAGAATAATAGGTGGCAGACTGTCAAAGAAAAGCGAAGGCTTAAATAATAGAAAACATATAGTCATTCTTACAATAATATTGGCACTTATCTTAATAGTTGTTTATGTATCGGGTATTTTTATCCCGGAGGAAGCGGTAAAGGGCAGCTTCCTTAATGCAAAATGTCCACCGGGAATGAAGCATATATTTGGAACGGATGCGCTTGGGCGCGATGTGTTCCTCCGCACACTGAAGGGCTTGTCGGTAAGCCTGACTGTCGGCATAGCAGCCTCGATTATCAGTGCGGTTATAGCCGTGTTTGTCGGGATTGCGGCGGCTGCGGGGGCTAAGTGGATTGATACAATAGTGAACTGGATTATAGATTTGGTGATGAGTGTGCCGCACACAATTTTGATTATTCTTATCTCTTTTGTATTAGGACGTGGGCTTAAGGGTCTGCTTGTCGGGATTGCGGCGACACATTGGTGCAGCCTTGCGCGTCTTATACGCGCTGAGGTATTACAGCTTCGTTCGCAGCAGTATATAGAGGTATCGCGCAGGCTTGGAAAATCAGGCGGCTGGATTTTGATAAATCATCTGCTTCCCCATCTCGTACCGCAGTTCTTCGTTGGTCTGGTGCTGATGCTGCCACATGCGATACTGCATGAGGCCTCCATATCGTTTCTGGGGTTTGGTCTGCCGCCGGAGCAGTCAGCAATAGGAATCATACTTGCGGAGAGTATGCGCTACTTGTCAACAGGAATGTGGTGGACTGCTGTACTTCCGGGGATAACACTTGTGCTTATCGTGCTGCTTGTGGATAAATTGGGAGATAATCTGCGCATGATACTTGACCCTTACAGTGCGCAGAAATGATTGGATAAGCCGTATATATATAGTCGAACGATAATTTATTTATGGCGGTCATATTCTAATATTGAAGAATGAATGTCCGGTAAAATATATTCAATGATGATAGAGGAAGTTTGAAAGAAAAACTTTCAAACTACTTATTGGTGGCATACTGCAAGCAATGCTTGCAGTATGCAGGGGTATAAAAATGGAACAGAAAAAAGAAACATTGCTTGAAATACATAATTTGTCCGTGTCCTTCCGTATGTATGACCATGGGTTAGAGCAGACGGATTTAAAGGTTATTTCGGATTTACATTTGACTGTGCGTCCGGGCGAGATTGTGGCAATCGCTGGCTCATCCGGTTCGGGCAAGAGCCTGCTTGCCTCGGCAATTCTTGGAATACTTCCGGATAATGCCACCGTTAAGGGGCATATACATTACAAGGGGCAGGAGCTTACCGCAAGGCAGCAAGAGAAGCTTAGAGGACGAAAAATAGCTCTTGTGCCGCAGTCCGTGGCATATCTTGACCCGCTTATGAGGGTGGGCGCCCAGGTGGATGGTGATATTAAGCCGAAGCCTGTGGACAGAAGAAACCGCCTGTTCGAGCGCTTCGGACTTCCACAGCATACAGTGAAGCTGTATCCATTTCAGTTATCGGGCGGAATGGCAAGACGTGTGCTTGTCTCCACAGCGTTGATAATGGAGGCGGAGCTTATCATTGCCGATGAACCGACACCGGGTATGAGCCTTGAACAGGCACTTGAGGCGCTTAGGATGTTCCGGGAGCTTGCAGATGAGGGCAGGGCGGTCATTCTGATAACACATGACATAGATTTAGCCTTTGAGTTTGCGGACAGGGTAGCGGTATTCTATGCGGGAACCACAGTTGAGACGGCACCTGCCGCGGATTTTAAGACAGGACCGGAGGCACTTCGCCATCCTTATTCCAAGGCATTGTGGAGAGCACTGCCGCAGAATGGGTTTGAGCCTGTTCCTGGCTTTCAGCCGTATGCGGGAAATCTGCCGGAGGGCTGTCTTTTTGCTCCGCGCTGTCCATATAGGACGCAGGAGTGCGTAAGGCAGGTTCCGCCTGTGCGTGAGATAAGAGGCGGGGAGGTGAGGTGCTGTCATGCCACTTGAGGCGAGAAATATTTATTTTAGATATGACAGAAAGCAGCCGTGGATTCTCGAGGGCTGCAGTGTCAGGGTGGATAGGGGAGAGTGTCTTGCGATTTCTGCCCCGAGCGGTTACGGCAAGACAACACTTGCCATGCTGTTATCAGGTTATATAAAGCCTGTCAAGGGTGAGATTCTGATTGATGGCAAAGTACTTCCTGAAAAGGGGGTCTGTCCGGTGCAGCTCATCCACCAGCACCCGGAAAGGGCGATAAATCCGCGTTGGAGACTCAAGCGTGTTCTTGAGGAGAGCGGGAAGATAGACGCGGATGTGCTCCACGCTTTTGGCATAGAGCATGAGTGGCTTGACAGGTTTCCGCGTGAGCTGTCGGGCGGAGAGCTTCAGAGGTTCTGCGTGGCGCGCGCGCTTATGAGCGGAGCGGATTATCTTATATGCGATGAGATAAGCACAATGCTTGATGTCATCACGCAGGCGCAGATATGGAATGTGGTCTTAGAGGAGGCAAAAAAAAGAAATATCGGGCTTATTGCGGTGACGCACAATATGCATCTTGCTAAGAAGATTGCGACGAGAATAATTGACCTGCAAAATCGGAATTAGACAGGTTGTCTCCGCCTTACATATGAAACAATTATTCGGCATCAATGTATCAGGAGCTTATTTTTCGGTGTAATAGTTTATGAAAAATGTATAAAGATAAAACGGATGGAAGCACTCAGCATCTATTTGAGTGCTTCCACCTTTTTGCAGCATTGTAAATGAGAATCAGATTAGAGCTTAAAGTTCATTAGAGCCGGTTGTCTGTTTAGAAATGCTGATTTCCAGATTACCATTTCTGCAGCGAAGAGCGTCTATGAACTCTTTTTCATTTGCAGGATCTTTTAATGTAATATTATATGTAAGCTTGAACATGCTTCCCATATTTGACGTTTTTACGCTTATAGTGTCAGAATGTGTTGTATATTTTTCAAAAAGGTCATCAAACAGTTCGTTGTAGTCTAAGTCCTCCGGAATTGTGATTCGGAGAATTTTTTCACGGCAAGGCTTCATGCGGACAAGTCCTAAGCGGGTAAAAAGTATAAATGCCAATCCAAGAATCAATGCAAAAAGAAATGAATAGCCGATGTATCCCATTCCGGTGATAAGCCCGGTTCCCATTGCGAGGAATAACATTGATATTTCCTTTGCGGTTCCCGGAATTGAACGGAATCGGACAAGACTGAACGCGCCTGCTACAGCAACTCCTGTTCCGACATTGCCGTTTACCAGCATGATGACTGTGCAGACAATTGCCGGGAGGAGCGCAAGCGTGATGACAAAGCTCTGTGAACTGCTGTTTTTATATGAATATATGAATGTATAAAACAGACCAATTACCAGAGAAACTAGCAGACAGATTAAAAAATGTGATACAGGGATTGAGATAGTGTATTTGTCAAATAATCCCTGAAATAATACGTCAGGCATATTTATAAGAACCTCCTTTGTCGATAATTGCATTATTTTTCTGTGTTAAAGCTCTGTATGCAGAACCGTATTTTGAAAATGAAACAGATGCAAGCTGATACTTGCTGAAAAAGTGCACAAGCCAGAGTGGCATGGCTCCGGCTGTTTTTACTTCCAGTAAAACATGCCCGGAGTCAAGGATGGGAGTTCCGTATACAGGGCTGTTCAGTGCAAGCGCCTCTGTACGCCACAATATATTTTCGTCAAAAGTCATGCGGAAATCATAATCGTATTTATCATAGAATGCCTCGCGTTCGTATGAGAGAAGGACTGCCGGAGCTATGCCGGCATAACGCTTCATTGCAAAATCAATCTCACGCATAATCTGGGTGTCCTTTGGCATGATACCGGTCTTTAAGTAGCTTTCCAGCTCAAAGAGCTTCATCGCCTCACGGCGTTTGTATACAACAGAGTCATACTTTTTTTTCAACTCAATGAATACATCAGTGTCCGGTTGTGCCGTACCATAGCTTCTGAGCCGAAGCTTTTCCTTGTATATTGGCTTGTCAAGCGAGCGGCGCACCAGAAGAAAATCAGGGGTATCAAGGTAAAGGCTGAGAATAGTGCTTTTTCCGTGAATATCAGCATCCATGAATGGCTTCATTTCATTGAGAAGCAAAGCCTTTTGTTCAGTAGTGATCAGGTATTTTATCTCATATCTTTTAAAGGTCATTTGGTTGTTCAAGTAAAACCAGTCCTTTCATAATTCACATTTGCAGATAATTAACTATTTATATTGAACTTCAATCGTGCATTTATCGTGAGGTGTCAATGTTATTGTATCATCTGTGATTTCATTGTCATCGACAATCCACTTAACGAATGCATGACCTTCCTTAGGGGCTGCAGTTAATGTTATCTCATATTCCTCAAAGTAATCGCCTGTAAATTCAGCGTTTGGCAAATTGGAAAAATCTATATTCGTGCGATTAAGCAGGACATCACCATATTCAGGGTCGGATACGGTAATTTTTATGGTACAAGGGTCCTTAAGTGAAAAAGTCTTTTTCATCAGGTTAGGGAATGCCATATATCTGCCGTTCATATACTGCTTAAATTCCTTTATTTTAGTGTCATAATACACTGTAGGACCATCATACATTACAACCCAGTCAGGACCATAGCGGTAGAAAGAATCATCTGCAAGCTTTTTGTAGGAGACAGCGAGATTATCAATTGCTTTTCCTGCTCTCTTTTTTTCGTAGTTATAGTTTCTGAGGTCGCACAGGGTTACAATCAACTCTTTTCTGAAGCTTCCGTTTTCATATAAGGAACGGAAAATGTCAAGTGCAGGGTAGTCACTTGAATATTTTTTATCTGCATCGAGGGAGGCATCTAAATCTTTTTTGATGGTATTTTCTTCAAAGCCTTTGCCGCCGGAATATACACCGGTAGAAAATTCGGTATCGTACAGAAGGATTCTCCACTTGCCGTCGGACCATTCGGTTGCCTTGTCTGCTTCCCTTGTCCGCCACATACTCCAGTTGTTGTCATCAAAGATGGAATCATTGTTGTCAATGTATAGCTGGACTGCACAGAAGTCGATAAAACCGGGAATGTCAAGCATTTCCTGAGCCTTAGCATAATTTTTTTCATCAGTCATATCGTTTTGTGTTATAAAATTATACATATCCTCATACAGCGTTATATCCTCAGCCGTGCCTTCATCAATCCTGCCACACTTTACAATTACAACATTTTTGTTATCAATGCCATAGTTAGTTTCTATATACTTGTCGTTGTAGTCCTCTGTGATGGCATAGAGTCCCCAGTATTCTCCATCGACAAATACAACGCATGGAGCTGACGCTTGTGTATCAAAGGCTCTGTCTGCGACAAGGCTCTGAAGAACAGGGTCTCTCATCTTGGAAAATCCATTGTCATTCCCGCCGTTTCTCAGTACAAATGACTTGTAGCTGGTTATAGGTCCGGAATTATCACTTTTCATATTGCCAGGAATGAGGTCGGCATTAATAGATTTGGTGCCGTATTCAGCCCTTGCAATGAGACGCATGCTCTTTTGCAGGTATGTTCTGGTGGAAGCACCTTTCATGCGAAGTCCCATGTCTGCAGATACGTTCTTTCCGTTTGAAGGCATGTATTCAAATGAAACAGGTCTTTCCCAATCCCTTCCTTTGTTAGAAAAGTTGCCATGAACTCTGTAGGAGGGCTCATCCGCGTTGGCAGGGTCTTCGGTAAGCCAGTCGGTATATGTCTGTCCAAGGACAAATATTCCTTTCTCATTGTCGAAAAGATTGTCAGGCTCGGTGATAAGGGAAATAACAGGGGAGTCACCATATAATTCTTCGCGGTCAATACCTACAAAATATGTACCATTTGTTGTAACAGAGCTTGTGCCATCTTCAAAATAAGCGACAGCCCTTATAATGTTGGCTTTAGTTACAGGGTCCATAGGCACATACTGTGAATCTGTGCAGTAATCCGTCCGTGCCGCATAGACATCCGGGTTTAATGATACATTCGTAAGGGAAATGGGTTCTTCATATTTCCGGCTGTCCTGAGTGGGAATGGTGCCATCTGTTGTATAGTAGATAACCGCATTCTCTACAGGACAGCGAAGTTCAAGAGTAAATCCGTTGTCATAGAAACCGCTCTTAGAAGAAAAATAGACGATTGGTTCGGTCTCCGCGACAACCTCCTCAATGGCCTCCTCAGTGGTAATTTCTTCAGGTGTAGTTTCAGTGTCATTATCCCGGAGAGTTGAATTTTCGGAAATCTCAGGTATGCTTGCCTCATTAGGTTCACCTGTGGTTTCGGAGGAAACGATAGGTGTTTCATCCATGCTTGAAGGTGCGTCTGAATTCCTGCCCGCACAAGATACAGTCAAAAAAGTGGTTGCGGTGAAAATAGATGCACACAGTACATAACGAGTAAATTTTCTGTTATTCATTTTAATCCTCCCATATTAGCATTTCTTAGTATCATTAATAGCTTATTTATCGGCAAACCATCTTATGAGGAAATTGAACAAGCCGCTCCTGATAGCATTGGAATCGTGGTCAGCGTCAGGAACCTCATACCATAGATGCGATACGCCGTTTCTGTCAAAAATCTCATGGTAGCTTAGAGGATACTTACCTACAACGCTGTCCTTGGTTCCGCAGCATATCATAAGAAGCTCCGGCATATAGTCGGTGTTCTTTACAACGGCTTCATCCTCAGCTAATTGTCCTGCATGCTCCATAGCCCAGTCCTTGGCAGGTGTGAGTCCCGGAGCCGGAGCTATAGCACCGATATACGCAAATAAATCTGAGCGCGACAGACCGATAAACAGAGTCTCCCTTCCGCCCATTGAGAAGCCGATGATACCGCGGTGTTCCCTGTCCGTCATTGCAGAATAGTTCGATTCAATGTAGGGGATAAGGTCATTTGTGAGGTCATTTATGAAATTGTCATAGGGCGCAGTCTGTTCGGGTGAAAAGCCCGGTGTAAGGTCCGGGTCCGAGCTTGCGTACATATTAGGGAATACCACGATGATGTCATCGATAAGTCCCTCCGCTTTAAGATTGCCTACAATCTCCTTAATCTTGTTGTTTCCATCATTTATCATGCTGTTTTCATCGCCGAATATTCCGTGAAGAAAATATAATACAGGGTACGATTTTCCGGTATCATAGTCCGCCGGTAACAGAATGTTGGCACCTCTTTTGCAGCCGGTGGTTGTAGAATCGTATTCAATATGGGTTACATTGCCATAGGCTGCGTCGTTTCTTTTCAGGCTTATTTCGGCAGGGCATAGCACATTAAGCACCTCATCCATGCTTGTGCAGTAGGTTGCCTCCTCGGCTGTTTCTGCAGAAGATATACCTTCTGATAAATCCTCTGTGTTTTTTAATAATTCTCCGGACATTGCTGACTCTCCTTCCGTTTCGGTTTCAGATTGTGATGTGGCGGCTGCTTCGGATTCAGCTGAAGCTGAGGTAACTGCTTCGTATGAGCTTTCATCATATTCAGATGCGCTGTCTGAAGCTGCTTTGCCGCAGCCTGAACATAGTATCAGCACAGTGCCGATGGCACATACAGTAAGTAATTTCAATTTCATTTGTTGATATTTCCTCCCCTCATATAGCAGGCTATGTTTACGGTGCCGCCCATAAGCATTATGGTAAAAAAATACAGTATAGAGAATTATAGAAATTTTCCATACTGTAAAAATATCATGTTGCAGGTATATTTTCTTATCAGAGCTTGCTTTTATATTATCAATTGTTGGGATGTTTATATAAGAAATTCATTATTTTAACAATTCAACCAGAAAGACGGATGCACATGCGGCGATTGCAACGGTGGTCAATCCCTTGCCTTTTAAGGAAAGAATGACTGCGATTACAAGCCCTGCGGCTGCGCCGACCCACCAGCTGGTCGCATAGAATATGGCGGGTATCGTCATTGCAGTGAGCACCGCGTAGGGAACGTAATACAGGAACGAACGGATGAAACGGTTGTTAATCTTGTGCTTTATGGCTACAAATGGTATGACGCGGATTAAGTAGGTTGAACCAGCAAGGATGATGAGGTAAATAAAAAAAAGCTTATTGTCCATGGTCAAAGACTCCCTTTTTACAATATATAATTTAGTGCGATTAAGTAAATTCCGCATTTGCCGGTTATTTTTCTTCATCGACAGGAAACAGAATTGCGCCCACAACTGCGGCGCTTATTGCAACGATTGTGATGGTTATTCCGCTTGAGATTGAAGAAAGAAACGGGATGTAGTGGAACGCACAGCTAAGCAGCATTGCCAGAACAACCACAATAAGAACCGGGCGTGTTTTTTTCATTTCGGGGACAACGATTGCCACGAACATTCCGTATATGGCAAGGCTTAAGGCACTCATAAGCCGGTCGGGGAGAATACTTCCGAGAATTGCGCCGAGAAGCGTTCCGACAGACCAGCCCAGATATGGCAGGGTGGCGAGCCTGGCAAAGAAGCTGCGGCTTACCGACTCCTCCTGTGCTGCCACGGCGAATATTTCATCGGTCATCATAAATCCTAAAATCCATCGCGATAATCCGGTGAAGCGTTCGTCTGCCTTCTGTCCAACGGAAATGGACATGAAGGAGTAGCGTATGTTTATTGTAATCTGGGATATGAGCATCTGAAAATATTGTCCGGGGTGAAGCATTATTCCGATACCGGCGAACTGCCCGGCGGAGGTTACGGTTGTCATGGAGATTATAAGCGCCTGCCACCATGATAGTCCGTAAGATATTGCTATTATTCCGAATGTAAATGAGACTGAAAGGTAGCCAAGTGCTATGGGAATTCCTGCTTTCAGTCCGCGGGTGTAATTGCTCATTGTAAACCTCTTGAATTTAAGCCGTGATTCTGCGGCTTAAATCTTAAAAATATAATTTATTTGTCTGCATTGCTCTTTATTTTGCCACTTGATGAGGGGGATGTCAATGTTGCATATATAAAGCTATAGCGTAAAAAATATTAGAGGGAGTTTTGGAGTTGTTGAAATATTTTTTGACATAGTATATACTATGTATATACAAAGCGAAGGAGGGATTGCATGCAGGCACAGATAAGAGAATGGGGTAATAGTCAGGGAATCAGACTTCCAAAAGAGATTTTGAAAAGTGCAGGTATGGCTCTGAACGAAATCATAGATATAACGGTTTCGGAGGGCGTAATTACCATTAAGAAGAATTTTTCACATAAGACCTTGGAGGAGCGTGCGGCACAATACGGTGGAGAGCTTAAGTTGGATGGAGAATTTAATTGGGGCGAGCCGGTAGGAAGAGAGGTGTGGTGATGAAACTTCTGCACCAGGGAGATATTGTGAGGATAGAGAAGATTAACTATCCGGTGTTGGTGGTGAGCAAGGATTTTTTCAATTCCAGCGGTGAGATTATAGGGTGTCCGATTATAAATAATTCCAATCCCGGACCACTTCATATATGGACCTCTGTAGATAATATAGAAGGTTATATACAGTGTGAAAAGCTGGCTTTGTTGGATATGTCTGTCCGCGGTTATAAAAAGACAGGCGGTCTACCGATTGATGAATTGATAAATATCTCCGACGCGATTCAGGGAATATTTGAATACATTTAGATTCAGATGGGTTTTGCAAGGTTAAAAATTATATAGTGATTGTATGGGAGGAAAAACGATGACACAGAAGGAACTTAATGAACTGCTTAGCGATATGTCGCTTGAGGAGAAGATAGGACAGCTTGTGCAGGTTCCGGGAAGCTGTTACGAGGAGAGTGCGGTAATCACCGGAGGGATGAACAACGGCTGGCGCGAGGCGACGTGCAGGCTTGCCGGGAGCACGCTTGGAATATACGGTGCCAAGAAGCTTAAGAAGATTCAGGACGAATATATGAGGACACAGCCGCACCACATACCGCTTCTGTTTATGCTGGATGTTATTCATGGACATAGGACGGTATTTCCGTGTCCGCTTGGACAGGGTGCCACATTTTCGCCTGAGACCTCCGAGGAGTGTGCGAAGGTGGCTGCCAAGGAGGCGGGTGCCGATGGCGTGCAGGTGACATTTGCACCTATGGCTGATTTGGTGAGGGATTCAAGGTGGGGAAGGGTAATGGAGTCGACAGGTGAGGACCCGTATCTCAACAGCCTGATGGCAGCAGCCATGGTGAAGGGCTTTCAGGGCGATGATATAGGTGAGAAGGGCAGAATAGCCTCATGTATCAAGCATGTGGCAGCCTACGGCGGTGCGGTGGCAGGACTTGATTACCAGAACGTCGAGCTTTCGGAGCACACCTTGAGGGAGTTCTACTTTCCGGCATACAAGGCGGCAGTCGATGCCGGCTGTGAGCTTGCCATGACATCCTTCAACCTGTTAAACGGTGTTCCATCATCGGGCAACAAATGGCTTATGAGGGATGTCCTGCGCGGTGAATGGGGCTTTGACGGAGTGCTCATATCGGACTGGGGAGCTGTCTGTGAGATGGTTGCGCATGGCTGCTGCGAGGACAACACGGACGCCGCGATAAAGGCGATGGAGACCGGTGTTGATATTGAGATGTGCACACCTGCGTACGCGGACAACCTGGAGAGACTTGTGAATGAGGGAAAGATTTCACAGGAGCTGGTTGACGAGGCTGTTATGAGAGTGCTGCAGCTTAAGAACAAGCTTGGCTTGTTTGAGAATCCGTATAAGGATGCAGATGAGCAGATTGAACAGACCATAAGCCTGTGCGCTGAGCACAGGGCGCTTGCCAGAAGGGCAGTATGTGAGTCTATTGTTCTTTTGAAAAACGAAGCAGCAGATGGAGTACAGCATGAAACAACAGATGAAGCCGGCAGGGGTTACGGAAAAATACTGCCGCTTGACCCGGGGTGCGATAGAAAGCTTGCATTCATAGGACCATATATCGAAGGGCAGGATATGAGAAGCTCATGGTCGATATCGGGTGATGAGAAGGACAATGTCACGCTCAAGGAGGCGGCAGAGGAGGCTTTCTGTGGTGAGGATTCTTTGGAATCCCAAACTGCTGAAAAAACATCTGCGGTTGAGCTAAGATTCGCCGCCGGCTGTACGCTTCTTGACAACCACACGATTGTAAATCTTGGACAGTTTGACATGGCGGACGATGAGTGGAAGTCAGTTAATGAAAAAATGCTTTCCGAGGCTGTGGAGTGCGCAAGATGGGCGGACAAGGTAGTTCTTGCACTTGGCGAACACCGTTTTCAGTCGGGGGAGGCTACAAGTAAGACGGATATAACGCTTCCAAAGATTCAGATGGAGCTTCTAAGACGTGTCGCAGCCGTGAATAAGAATGTAATCACTGTTCTTTTTAACGGAAGACCACTTGATTTGAGGGAGGTCTCAGAGTATTCCAAGGCTATTGTCGAGGCATGGATGCCGGGAACTGAGGGCGGACACGGTATCATGGATGTGCTCACAGGGGCGTACAATCCTACAGGAAAGCTGCCGATGAGCTTCCCTTACAGCGTAGGACAGCTT
>UMGF01072465.1_pt1 | contig 19221 bp, 13 predicted proteins | sample 1965181 | NCBI WGS metagenome assembly UMGF01 (sample SAMEA4836063, study PRJEB28245) | human gut metagenome | biome: gut microbiome; material: fecal sample | place: Denmark | collected 2008 | reverse complement strand
ACACGAAAAACTCCATCCTGGAAACAGGGCCTTGCCCTAACAATAAAAGGAGATAGCCACAACGGCTATCTCCTTTTTTAAACGCTTATCTATTATTCAGTTTGTAAAATAAAATCTGCTACGCTTTTGGGAATAGTATAATATTCAATATAATCTCCGTCCTGTGTACCATTATCTGGAATAGTCTCACTTATAAAATATTCATTATTAGATGCTTCATATAACATAATCGTATACATTGTGGTCAAAACCTTTTCTTTAGTTCTTCTCCTAAACGAATATGCTGATATATTACGCCTTAAAATCGCATCGTTTGGTATATCATCTATTGAACTCCAACTATCTGTATCTAAGCCTTCAATGAATGCCGTTATCTCTTCCTTGTTATCTATTTTTATATCTAATTCATCTTCATCACTTATAACTATTTTAGTGATTTTAGAAACAATTGTTTCATCATTATATGTTTTTTTCTTTGTTCCATAACTACTATCCGTATTATTGACAATTCTATTTTCCCAATTATCCAGAATATCTTCTGATATAGGTTGAGTTATTGTAATTTTATTTTCAATTGAATTCAAAAATTGCCCCGCGCTTTTTGGAATGGAAATAACATCACTATCTTGAATAATATAATAGTTGTCATCTACTTTATATAACTCATATGGGTCTTCCCTAATACAGTACTCTTCATCATCTTTTACAAATTCATAAGCTATAAATTTGTAAATACATTTACCAAAATCTTCTTTTTCTTCAATATATTTCCATTCTTGAAATTTCATTTCCTCAAAAAAAAATTCTAAATCATCCGAATTCACTATAGTTCCTATCTCTTTACCATTTGATGACTGTATCTCAACAAATTGATATACTCTTTCAATATCAAATCCTTTTGAAGTACATCCCAATAGACCTATCATACATATTACAATTATTAATAACCCTTTTATTTTCATACAAATCCTCCTCAAAATTCAATATTCTGTTGTTCTATAAACCGTCTATACAAAAGATTATTCTCAACCAAGTTAAGTACCTCCTAATTTTTTTATATTATAAAAGAGTTTTGAATAAAAACAATAAGTATGCCCCGATATACAGTTTTTCGCCCTAACATACACAACTATTTCATAGTGTATTCTCACGATATATGTTATAATTTGTATCAGATTAGTTGCTTCCTACTACAAATATAATAAAAGAGGTAAAAAATGTTTACTGTTGCTATTTGTGATGATGACAAGATTGTACTCAGTTCAATTCAAAAATGCATAGAAGAATTTGCCACCGAAAATAATATATCCATATCCGTTGATTTATATGATTCCGGCAAAAAATTGTTAGAATCATCACTAAAATATAACGTTATCTTCTTGGACATTATTTTACAAACAGAAAACGGCATAGATATAGGTACTCAGCTCCGAAAATTGAATGCATTTACATATATAATTTATATTACGAATTATAAACAATATCATGAAACGGCACATAATAATGTACATTCTTTTGCATTCCTTACTAAGCCAATTTCAAAAAAAATCATTTATAAACAACTTAATGACATTCTTATTTATGAATCACAAAATAATGATCCCCTTTATATTGCGCGTTTCATAACTTATGAGCAAGGATTGACCGAATTTAATATAGATGATATATATTTTTTTGAATATATAAAGAAACGATATGTCAAGATATGCAGTAAAAGCGGTGATTATCATTTTAATGAAAAAATCGGAAATATAGATATTGACATGGCGAGTTATAACTTTTTTATGCCACATCAAAGTTTTGTAGTTAATTTAAAATATGTAAAGGATATAAAAAACTACGAATTATTAATGACCAATGGGATAAGGATTCCTTTGTCTCAAAAACGTGCCGTACTATTCAAAAATGCTCTAAACAATTATTTAGAAAAAATGTTAATACTATAAAGGGAGATCCTTTTATGAATACTTATATCATTTACTTTGTTTCTGTAATTAATTGTTATGTTTCTGCACAACTAATTTTTGATCATTTTAAAATAAATTTTAACTCTATATATTCACAAAAATGGATTTATAATATAGTTACCATTTCCGTCGGAGTCTTAATTGGAATTATAAATCTTTTTAATTACCCTATTTTAAATTTTGCAAGTTGGATTATCATTCTTACACCTGTTATATGCTTACTATTTTATGATCCATGGAGTTCAAAGAAAACTTTACTCCTGGATTTATACTTTTTCATATTTCTTTTAACTTTTTTTGAAACAATAGGGGTCGCTCTATATGAATTGTTTTTGATTTTTATTAAGTTTCCATTATGCGAACCAGCACATTCCGTTTTTAAAATGGCTATTTCAAAATTATTAATTATATGTTTATACCAGGTAACCAAGAATCGTTATTTGTCAAAACAGCATAGTGTACTTCCTATGAAACAATTGATTTTATATATTTTATTATCATTCTGTAGTATAGTAAACATTTGCTTAAACGCTAAAATAGGTTATTCTGTTACAATACCGGAGTCTGACAAATATATAGGATATTTAACAATTATAATTACCGTATTTATTAATCTTCATATTATGTGGCTACTTGAATACATTATTGAAAATCAAAAATTAAAGTCTAAAATAGCCCGATCAGAGCAGCAAGCAAACTTACAACTTAAATATTATAAACAATTAGACGCAAACTATCAGAAATCGTTACAAATGATACATGACATAGATAAGCATGTTAATACGATAGAGCAACTATATAAAAGCAATGAATTTGAAAAAGCAGATAACTATATCAAAGGAATGGATAGACTTATATCAGATTTTGTATTATTCCCATACAGCAATAATACAGTTCTAAATCTTATACTGAACGAAAAAAAGATTTTTGCAGAACAACACGGCATTCTGTATAAATGTACCGTTGAACAAACTGATTTTAGATTTATGGATGACATTGACATCACAACTATATTTTCAAATTTGCTTGAAAACGCCTTATCTGCTAGTGCTCTTTGCAAAACCAATAAAGAAGTATCAGTAATAATTAGTTCCCATAATAACTTTGTTATAATCAACGTCAAAAATAGTTGCAATTCATACACAAAATGCGGAACATTCTCTTCTAAAGACTATGGAACTGGTCTTTACAATGTTGAAAATAGTGTTAAGAAATATGAAGGTTTCTTAAAAATCAGCTACTCGCAAACCGAATTTAACTGCAATGTTGTTTTAAGTAATACGCACTAATTAATACTTAATTCCTTCATCAACACATATAATCCTTTGCAAATCAAAATACCGGCTGTCAGGAATTTCTATCTGACAAACGGTATTTCACTTTTTGTTTTCTATTAAAATAGAAGTCTTCCAATTTTTCTTCCCTTCTTTGTAAGCTATGAATAACACGCCGTCTACTCTTTTCCTAAATTCTGTTAAAACAGGAAACGATTAACATTTATTATCAATTCCTCTGCTACCTAAGTGGCAGGGGAATTCTATTTTCCAGAACAATGCTTTCAAGCACTTCCAGTCCTTTTTGTATTTCCTGTTCATCCGGTTTTCCATATCCTAACAAGAGTACCGGTCTTCCCTCCGGCGGTGTGTGAATATAATGCTCTCTGATACCCATAAGGCGGATTCCGCACTCTGCGGCTTTTTTACAGATTTCTTCCTCTGTAAGCGTTGTATTCACCTGCACAAGCACATGCAGTCCTGCGTTATCCCCTGCAATATTCTCCACCCAGTTTTTTTTCTTCAATTCGCCGACTAAAAAATCATGCTTGTTTTTATAAATTCCACGCATTTTATTTAAATGTCTGCCAAAGTATCCTCCCCGGATGAATTCCCTCAATACTTCCTGCTGAATCTTCGAAACGGTTGTGGAATAGAAGCTGCATGATTCCTGATATTTTTTTAACAAATGCAACGGAAGAACCATGTAGCTGATTCGCAGGGACGGCGCAATACTTTTTGAAAAAGTACCCAGATATATCACCTTTTCCTCGTGATCGATACTCTGCAGTGACGGGATCGGCTTTCCTTTATAACGGTACTCACTGTCATGATCATCCTCGATCAGATATCTGCCTTCTTTCTCCGATGCCCATTTCAAAAGTTCCAGCCGCTGTTTTAAAGGCATGACTGTTCCCAAAGGAAACTGGTGTGACGGCATAACATATAAGATATCTGCGTTTTCCCTGCGCACCGCCTCGATCGGCATACTCCCCTGCTCTGCCGGAATATTTTTCACCAGATAACCCATATTGGAAAAAGTGCGGTACGCCTGCAGATAAGTCGGATCATCCATCAGTACGGTCTTCTTTTCCCCTAACACCTGCGCAAGCAGAAGTTCTAAATATTCATTACCTGCGCCGATTATGATCTGTTCTGCGACACAATTCACACCTCTTGCCTGATGAAGATAATCTGCAATTGCCATGCGCAGTTCGTGATCTCCCTGTCCATCTCCCGACAAAAGAATTTCTTCCCTGTCATCAAGCAGGACATTTTTATGCAGTTTCCGCCAGACATTGTACGGAAAATTCTGCGTATCGATCGTGTAAGGGGAAAAATCAATTTCCTTCTGTTTTGAAGATCCTGCTCCATGTTTTATCTCAGTTTTCCATCCCGGCTGCCAGTCCTGCCCTGCCTGCAGTTTTTCCTGCATATGGTTCCGCTGTTCTAACTGATACAGCGCCTCAACATCGCAGACAAAATATCCCCGGTATGGTTCTGCCTCAATATACCCTTCTGCCAAAAGCTGATCGTATGCCAGTTCCACCGTACTGCGGCTCACAGACAGATTTTTTGCCAATAAACGGGTTGACGGTAATTTTTCCCCTTTGGAAATCTTACCGTCAACGATCTCATTTTTTATATATTCATATATTTTTTCATAAAGGGGCGCTTTCGCGCCCCCCTGCAGATCAATCATAATCTCGTTCATTGCAATCCTCTTACTCTTTGCCAATTCTGATGTCTGGTCTTCCCCTGCCGCCTTTTACGCTTTGGAATCCTTAATTTCCCGGATGATCTCCTCTTTCAGATCGAATGCACGATCCTTCATCTTCTTAGAAGCAGAGCTTGTAGACAAGATCCTGGAAATACATTTGGACGCAGTATCGTAACGTTTGAAATGCTTTGACATAACAGCTAACAGGTAATCTACTGTTGTCTGATCCATGCCACACATTGGAAACATCTCTGTTGATACTGCTTTTAAAAAGCCTTCATAAGCCTGATTATAAAATGCCTCCTGCTGCTCCAGACACTCCCTGCGTTCCTGTTCCAGCGAAGCATCCTTCTCATCCATGCCCTCTAACTTTCCACGATAGAGCCATGAAATCTTAAGACAGGTATATGCCTTCTCACTTGCTTTTCCTTTTTTTACCAGAGTATTAAACAGTGCGAGTTTGTAACGGTTAATTGCCGTATCATAATCATATACCGCCGGTTCTTCACCAGTCGGCTTAAAATTTGCACATATTTTCTCTTTGATCAGTTTGATCTGGACCGATGACAGATGTTCAAAGTAGCGGTTCATTGCTGTATAACCGCAGTTTGGACATGATGCAACATCATATTTTAAAGTATCAATATACATAAATCTTGGTCTCAGATCAAAATCCGGTTCGAGACGTTTCACTCTTCCGTTTTTGATCATTTTTGTTTTGAACACTTTATCGCACACAGTGCAGCGCACTGATTTTTCTAACAGAAATGATTCCTCAGAAGGTATTTCTTCTTTTGCCTCTCCCTGCTCTGTTGATGCATTGGTCCTTTTTTCTTCTTCAAACAGATTTTCTGTACCCTCTGTCTTCAGACCGAACTTTTCTAGTCCCTTGAATAAATTCATATACGTTCCTCCAATATTGACTGCTTTTCTTGATCGTAAATTAGTTATTTGACGGTAATTTAAATGAACTCTTCAGCGAAACGATCCTGTTAAATACGAGATGTTCCGGTGTAGAATCTTTTGCATCTACACAGAAGAATCCCTGACGCACAAACTGGAAGCTGTCATAAGCCTTTGCGTCTGCAAGATTCTCCTCTACATAACAGTCCTTTAATACTGTCAGTGAGTTTGGATTCAGGTTCAGGCTTCCGTCCTCATTGTATACACCCTTCTCTTCATCCACAATATTTTCATACAGCCGGATCTCTGCTTTTACATTCTTCTCAGCAGATACCCACTGGATCGTTCCTTTTACTTTACGTCCATCCGGGCTGTTTCCTCCGCGGGAAGCCGGATCGTAGGTACAGTGGATCTCTGTCACTTTACCGTTCTCATCTTTCACGAAGCTATTGCATGTTACAAAGTATGCGTTCATAAGACGGACTTCATTTCCCGGGAACATACGGAAATATTTCTTTGGCGGCTCTTCCATAAAGTCCTCACGGTCAATGTAGATTTCCCTTCCAAATGGCACTTTTCTGCTTCCAAGTTCTTCGTTTTCAAGGTTATTCACAACATCCAGATATTCTATCTGTCCTTCCGGATAGTTATCGATCACTACTTTGACCGGATCAAGGATTGCCATCATACGCGGTTTCTTTAATTTTAAATCCTCGCGGATACAGTATTCAAGCATTGCATAATCGACAGAACTGTTTGCTTTGGAGATTCCGCAGAGATCAACGAACATCTTAATGGATTCCGGTGTAAATCCTCTTCTTCTGAGTGCTGCGATCGAAACCAGACGAGGATCATCCCATCCGTCAACGATGCCTTCTTCTACCAGACGTTTGATGTAACGCTTTCCGGTTACTACATTTGTAAGGTATAATTTTGCAAACTCGATCTGTCTTGGCGGCATCTCATCCTTATCCGGGATCATATCTTTGCCAACTTCTTCAACTACCCAGTTATATAATGGTCTGTGGTCTTCGAACTCCAGAGTACAGATAGAATGGGTAATTCCCTCGATTGCATCCTCGATTGGATGCGCATAGTCATACATTGGATAGATGCACCATTTGTCGCCTGTTCTGTGGTGTGTCATATGTGCCACACGATAGATAACCGGATCTCTCATATTAATATTGGAAGATGCCATGTCGATCCTTGCACGGAGTACTTTTTCACCATCGGCGAACTTTCCATTCTTCATATCTTCAAATAATGCCAGATTCTCTTCTACAGAACGTGTGCTGTATGGGTCTTCTTTGCCCGGTTCTGTCAAAGTTCCTCTGTATTCGCGGATCTGTTCTGCGGAAAGGTCTGATACGTAAGCTTTTCCCTTTTTGATCAGCTTTACTGCACCTTCATACATCTGGTCAAAATAATCCGATGCAAAGAAAAGTCTTCCCTCCCAGTCAGCGCCGAGCCATTCAATATCAGACTGGATCGCCTCTACAAATTCTGTTTTCTCCTTGGTCGGGTTTGTATCATCAAATCGAAGATTGAACTTTCCGCCGTACTTCTGTGCCAGCCCATAGTTTAAAAGAATGGACTTTGCATGTCCAATATGAAGATAACCATTTGGTTCCGGTGGGAATCTGGTGTGAACCTCATGGCAGTATCCCTCCTCGATATCTTTATCAATCATCTGCTCAATAAAATTCTTAGAGACAGTCTCGTTTTCCATAATTTCCTCCTTGTTTTTCAAAAATGAAGTCTATCTAACATATTACATGATGTATGATTCAGACGCAAGCATAAAATCGCCCGGCATTCTTTATTATAGCATACTTTTCACTGTTTTCCAGCTATTTGCAAAACAAAAAAAAGAAGCGGCTGCACCCAGGCAGCTTCGCTTCCTTTTCATGCCTTTTACCGGTCTTCCCTGAAATATGCTTCTCCAAGGCTTGCCGGCGGCTGATTTTCCTGTTTATTTCTCTTACTTGTGATGATCAGGACGATAATCGTCACAACATACGGAAGCATTTTTACAAGCTCCTGTGTTGCCCTGTTCAATCCCGGAAGATAGATATATAAAATATATAATCCACCAAACACAAAAGATCCCCAGATCGCATGATCCGGATTCCACAATGCCAGGATCACCAGTGCGATCGCAAGCCATCCTCTGTCACCGAATCCATTGTTCGACCAGGTACCACCCAGATACTCCATAACAAAATAAAGACCTCCAAGACCTGCGATCGCCGCGCCGGTTACTGTGGCAACATATTTATACTTTGAGACATTGATACCTGCTGCATCCGCTGTTGCCGGGCTTTCACCGACAGCTCTTAAGTTCAGTCCTCTTCTTGTTTTCTTTAAAAAATAGGTCATGACCACTGCCACGATAACGGACAGATATGTCAGGAATCCATAAAAAAGTGTCTTCGACACTCTCAGCTCCCCTGACCCCTCATTCATGAGGGGAAGGGGGTTTCCTTTGTCTCTCTTTATTGTAAAATTCTATTATGAATATATTACAATCTATCTTTACTGATTATGAACCTATCATTTACAAACTTCATCCTCGTCCTTCTGTTATCGAAAATGTCAACAAGATGATTCATTGTGGTGATTCTTCTCACGTTGGTGCCATGTATGGCTGTCCTCACTGTGGAAATCTTAAATTTGTTCCCTTTCGCTGTAAAAGCCGTTTTTGCCCTTCCTGCGGAAACAAATACAACCAGCTTCGTTCTTTTCATATGTCCTGTAAGCTTGTTTCTTGTGTTCATCGCCATTGTGAAATGGAATCCTCATATCCATTGGTCCATCTTTTCGTAAAGTTAAAAATGAAATGTACACCAGACACGAAAACAACAAAACTGTTACTGAAACTATTCCTGCTTTGGACTTCATCCAGAAACTGATTGTCCACATCCCTGAAAAACATTTCAAAATGCTTCGCTACTATGGGGTATATGCAAAACATCACAAACAGGAAAAGAAACTTCGTAAATGTATTTCTGCTAAAAAACAACGTTTCCTGCGTTCTATTCAGGATTGGCAGCACTCCATTCTGCTCTCTTTCGGATACGACCCTCTCTGTTGTTCCGAGTGTGGTACTTCTATGTTGGTTTTAGAAGTTTACCACAAAAAAACTGCACTATTTGAACAATATCGAAAGGTTATGAAATATGGATAAATCCATGCTCATAATAATTCTTTCTCCATAGTCAGATAGTGCAGCTACCCTAAACCAAAACAAAAAACTTCATAAACAACGTCATGGCGAATCCAACATTCGCTCTTTTGTCATGTCATTTTTTATTTCCAGTTTATTATGCACTATTTCTGACGATTTGAGAAATTTCCTATAAAGCAAGAAAAAGAGCTTCCCATGATGGAAAGCCCTTAAAATTTACATAATGATGCCCCTTGTTGCAAACTATGTCAAACAGTCCGGGGCTTTAGCTTAATCGTCAACTAGAAGTAAAGCATACGAAATTATTCTGCTGTGAATGTAACACCTGCATCGGCATGTTCATTTGCATATTGTTCAGCATATGAACCCGGTTTACCAATAAGATTGAATTCAGCAACATGCAATTCGGTAACACTTTCTGGTATTTTCAAATCCATTCCCCAGTTATTTAATGGTGGATCTACATAATCCGTAAAATCATCTTCACCTATTTTTTCCAATCCATCATTAAGAATCAATTCCTTTAAGCTTGTTCCACTGAAATTTCCTCCATCAATACTCTTCACAGATTTTCCTAACACAAGATATTTTAAATTTACTGAATTTCCAAATGCATCTCGATCTATTTCTGTAATATTATTGCCTATTCGAACTGCTATAATATTTTTATCATGCGAAAAAGTATCATGAAATCCAACAACCTTCTTTCCATCTATTTCATCAGGAATAACAACAATTGGATCCTTACCAACATACTTCTCTATTATGATGTTATCTGTGCTGTCATTGAACTCAAAATCTTCTGCCGGAGTCTCATCATGGCTCATCAAATCATCCATTGTGATTTCATCTGCTGTTTTATAACTAGTATCATTCTTATTATCAGACTTATCACTTGAAGATGTGTCTTTCTGGCTGTCCTGCACATCTGCTGTTTGTTTTGTTTGGTCTGTCTTACCTGCATTGTCTGATGACGAACTTCCACAGCCTGCTGATGACACAACCATTGTAAAAATCATTCCTAAAATCAATAGTCTCTTTTTCATTTCTTTCTCCTTTGAAGTTAATTATTTTATATAATTTTATATTACTTTAGTAAATGTCGCAATAGGTCAGAATTACCATTAATCAGATAATTTCTGTAATAAATATGGATTTTGCTTACAGCAAAAAAACTGCACTATTTGAACAATATCGAAAGGTTATGAAATATGGATAAATCCATGCTCATAATAATTCTTCCTCCATCATCTGGAAAAAGACTGTATCTTTGTTCTTATACTCTTCGGATGTGCTGATGTGTAAACAGGTGATCCTGACAATACTCATAATTGCCTTCGCACTTCGAACAGAAACGGAACTGTAAATTTGGATCATCCAGCTCTGTCCGTCCGCAGACCGCACATTTGTGTTTTGCAATACCGGAACCAGGTCGCGGCTCTCTCATCTGCGCCCTAAACTGCTGCCTGCGATGCACCTCATGTGGGGTATACCGGCTCAGATTCCTCGTGGACAGGAAGAAAATGAGGTAATTTAACAGTGACATCACAATGCATAACAGCATAATCCCTGCATACCATAATGCAGTGGATACAGACTGTGTATATGCATAAATCGCATGATAGGTATCCCACACACTGAAGATCATGATCACAACATATACGGCTGCCATCCATTTCATTTTTATCGGAATGATAAAGTACAGTAACACCTGCATATCCGGATATAAGGTAGCAAATGCAAGGAATATAGACATATTGATATAGGAAGTACTGATCATCTGTCCCATCATTGTGCTTGCAGTGTGGGCAAAACTGCCACCCATAAACAGATAGATCAGGCCATACGCCAAAAGGCTTCCCACTTCAGTCAGCAGGATTCCGCCGATGATATAGGCATTAAAACGGAAAGTTCCCCACGCGCGCTCCAACGCAGTTCCAAGCTGATAATAAAACATCATCATGATCAACAGAAAAATGATATTGCTGTCTGTCGGCATTAAAATCCATGTGATAAGTCTCCAGATCTGTCCGTGTAAAATGTAATAAGGCTGGAAATTCAAGAATCCCAATATATTCGGTGCCACCATGTTCAATACAAATCCAACGGAATATGCTCCGATCAGATACACGATCAGATTCGGTACCGCATATCTTCCAAATTTACGCTCCAGTTTATTTAACCAGTTCATATTGCTGCTCCTTTTTTTCAAATACTCTTTGGACTGTCTTCTTTTTCAAACAATCTAGCTAAAGTATATCTATGCAGGAAACCTTTGTCAATCGGCGCTAAATTTCTTCATAAAAAGTTTAGATTTTTCAGATTATTTTGTCATTGTTTTTTGTTTTTTCCTGTCGTATAATGTACATTGCTTGGTTTTTGAGCACATATATATAATAGGAAGAAATAGTGAACATAGACTATTGATAGATCTGATTTACAAGAGATAATTTGGAGGAAAGATATGAGTAACAATACACTTCATAAACTTGGTATTGATATTGGTTCCACGACAGTCAAAGTAGCTGTGCTGGATGAGAATGACAACCTGTTATTCTCCGATTACGAGAGACATTTCGCCAATATCCGTGAAACTCTCTCCCTGCTGGTGGAAAAAGCTTATAAACAGCTTGGGGATATGCAGATTGCCCCGATGATCACCGGTTCCGGTGGTCTTACCCTTGCAAAACATTTAGACGTGCCGTTTGTCCAGGAGGTCATCTCCGTATCCACTGCTTTACAGCACTATGCACCACAGACCGATGTTGCCATCGAGCTTGGCGGTGAGGATGCAAAGATCATTTATTTCGAGGGCGGCAATGTGGAACAGCGTATGAACGGTATCTGTGCCGGTGGTACAGGTTCTTTTATCGACCAGATGGCATCCCTCATCCAGACAGATGCGACCGGGCTGAACGAATACGCAAAGAATTATAAGGCAATTTATCCGATCGCCGCCAGATGCGGTGTATTTGCCAAAACAGATATCCAGCCTCTGATCAATGAGGGGGCTACCAGGGAAGACTTATCCGCTTCTATTTTCCAGGCAGTTGTCAACCAGACGATCAGCGGTCTTGCCTGCGGCAAACCGATCCGTGGACACGTTGCTTTCTTAGGAGGTCCCCTGCACTTTTTATCCGAGTTAAAGGCTGCATTCATCCGTACCTTAAACTTAGACGAGGAGCATGCGATCACTCCTTTGAATTCCCATCTTTTTGCAGCGATCGGTTCTGCACTGAACTATAAAGAGGACAAAGTAACTACTTTAGCAGGATTACATACAAAACTTCAGTCCGATATCCATATGGAATTTGAAGTTGCAAGACTTGATCCTTTATTCAAAGATCAGGCAGAATACGATGCTTTCCGCACACGCCACGACGGACATCATGTAAAGTCCGCAGATCTGGCTTCTTACGAAGGAAACTGCTACCTTGGTATCGATGCAGGTTCCACCACAACGAAAGTTGCCCTGATCGGTGAGGATGGTTCTCTGCTGTACTCCTTCTACAGCAATAACAACGGAAGCCCGCTCTCTACTGCGATCCGTGCGATCAAGGATATTTATTCCAAACTGCCGGAAAAGGCACACATTGTACACTCCTGCTCCACCGGATATGGTGAGGCGTTACAGAAGGCTGCTCTGAAATTAGATGACGGCGAAGTAGAAACTGTCGCACATTTTTATGCCGCAGCATTCTTTGATCCGGAAGTTGACTGTATCCTCGACATTGGTGGTCAGGATATGAAATGCATTAAGATCAAAAACCAGACCGTTGACAGTGTCCAGTTAAATGAAGCCTGTTCTTCCGGTTGTGGTTCTTTCATTGAGACATTTGCAAAATCCTTGAATTTCTCTGTGCAGGACTTTGCCAGAGAAGCTCTTTTTGCCAAAAATCCGATCGATCTTGGAACCCGCTGTACAGTATTCATGAACTCGAAAGTAAAACAGGCTCAGAAAGAGGGCGCATCCGTCGCTGATATTTCTGCCGGTCTTGCCTACTCAGTCATCAAGAATGCTCTATATAAGGTAATCAAGCTTTCCGATGCAAAAGATCTTGGTCAGAACATTGTGGTACAGGGTGGAACGTTCTACAACGATGCCGTTTTACGAAGTTTTGAAAAAATTGCCGGTGTCCAGTGTATCCGTCCGGATATTGCCGGTATCATGGGAGCTTTCGGCGCTGCCCTGATCGCAAGGGAACGCCATGAGGAAGGTTATCAGACCTCCATGCTCTCCATCGACGAGATCAATGCACTGACTTTTGACACGAAGCTTGCAAGATGTCAGGGATGTACGAACCACTGTCTCTTAACCATCAACCGCTTCTCCGGCAACCGTCAGTATATTACCGGCAACCGCTGTGAGCGTGGTCTTGGAAAAGAGAAGAACAAAGACAACATTCCAAACCTTTTTGAATATAAGAACAAACGTATTTTTGACTATGAACCATTAAGTGCAGAGGAAGCAGCCCGCGGTACCGTCAGCATCCCACGTGTATTAAATATGTATGAGAACTACCCATTCTGGGCAGTCTTTTTCAAAAAACTAGGTTTCTCCGTGGTACTCTCTCCGTCCTCCACACGTAAGATTTACGAGCTTGGTATCGATTCGATCCCATCCGAATCCGAATGTTACCCTGCAAAACTTGCGCACGGACATGTGACCTGGCTGATCCATCAGAATGTGGATTTCATTTTCTACCCGTGTATCCCTTACGAGAGAAATGAGTTCCCGGATTCTAACAACCACTACAACTGCCCAATCGTTACTTCTTACGCAGAGAATATTAAAAACAATGTGGATGAGATCACTTCCGGTCAGGTGAAGTTCTTAAATCCATTTATGGCATTCACAAATGAGGACACCTTATCCTCCCAGCTCATCAAGGTATTTGGTTCTTCTGAATTCGGCATTTCCGAAGCGGAGATCCGTGATGCAGTTTCCGAAGGCTGGAAGGAATTAGCTGTTATCCGCATGGAAATGCAGAAAAAAGGTGAAGAAGTATTAAAATATATGGAAGAGACCGGAAGACGCGGTATCGTTCTCGCCGGACGTCCATACCACGTTGACCCGGAGATCAACCACGGTATTCCGGAGCTTATCACTTCTTATGGAATCGCCGTTTTAACAGAAGACTCTGTCTCCCATCTGCATCAGCCGGAGCGTCCGTTGATCGTTATGGATCAGTGGATGTACCACTCCCGCCTGTATGCGGCTGCAAACTTTGTAAAGACAAGAGATGACTTAGACCTGATTCAGTTGAACTCCTTCGGATGTGGTCTTGACGCCGTTACCACCGATCAGGTCAACGATATTCTGACCAGATCAGGCAAAATCTACACCTGTCTGAAGATTGATGAGGTCAACAACTTAGGTGCTGCCAGAATCCGTATCCGTTCACTGATCGCAGCGATCCGCGTCCGCGAGAAAAAGCAGACCAAAAGAACAATCGTGCCTGCAAGTTATGAGCGTGTGGTATTTACGAAGGAGATGCGTGAAAACTACACGATTCTCTGCCCGCAGATGTCACCGATCCATTTTGAATTATTAGAGCCGGCTTTCAATGCTGCCGGATACAATCTGGTCGTACCAGATGTTCCTGCAAGGGAATGTGTCGATGTCGGATTAAAATTCGTCAATAACGATGCCTGTTATCCGTCCCTGATCGTTGTCGGCCAGTTGATGGCTGCCGTAAAATCCGGCAAATACGATATGAATAAGACTGCGATTTTAATCTCCCAGACCGGTGGCGGATGCCGTGCAAGTAACTACATCGGATTCATCCGCCGTGCTCTGGAAAAGGCTGGCTACCCGAATGTTCCGGTTATCTCCATCAACTTGAGCGGTTTAGAGAGCAACCCGGGATTCACTTTCACTCCAAAGCTTATCCAGCACGGACTTTACGCTCTGGAATTTGGTGATATTTTCCTTCGCTGTTTATACGCCACAAGACCTTATGAAGCAGTTCCCGGTTCTGCCAACGAACTCCATGAAAAATGGAAAGAGAAGATCATTGCATTTATTACACAAGATAAGATTTTATCCCATAAAAAATACAAGCAGATGTGCCGTGAGATCATCCGTGACTTTGACAATCTCCCGCGTCTTGATATTAAAAAGCCGCGTGTCGGCATAGTCGGTGAGATTTTGGTGAAATTCCATCCGGCTGCCAACAACTATCTTGCAGACCTGTTAGAATCCGAAGGTGCGGAAGCTGTTGTTCCTGACCTTACCGACTTCCTGCTCTACTGCTTCTACAACACAGGCTTTAAAGCAGATAACCTTGGTTTCAGCCAGAAGTCCAAACGTATCGGACACCTTGGTATCAAGTTCTTCGAATGGTTACGCTCTGCTGCGGTCGATGAATTTAAGAAGAGTAAACATTTTACTCCACCAGCGCACATTGAAGATCTTGCAAAATACGCAAGGGATATCGTATCCGAAGGTAACCAGACCGGTGAGGGATGGTTCTTAACCGGTGAGATGTTAGAGCTGATCCATACCGGCACTCCGAACATTGTCTGCACGCAGCCATTTGCCTGCCTGCCGAACCATGTTGTAGGAAAAGGTGTTATCAAGGAATTACGGCACCGCTATCCGGATTCCAACATTGTTGCGATCGACTACGATCCGGGTGCAAGTGAAGTAAACCAGTTGAACCGTATTAAACTCATGCTCTCAACTGCAAATAAGAACCTGAAAAAAGATACTTTGAATTAATACGAAAAAAATCGAAATTTAATTTGTTTTATGCTATAATCATAAATAGCTTTATTAGTTATTGGTTACGTGTACATTGTGAACAGACATGCGTGCGTATGTCAATCGGGGAAAATGAATGAAAAACGATAAAACTGACAATCATGAACAGATTTTCTGGGAAGAGATCGACCGGCTTTTTCCAGATATGATAAAAGCGATCGCCTCTCTTTCCAAAAAATCATATCTTTCCATCACAAACCTTCGGACCGGAATCACCTGGTGATCCGAACGGGCGATGGATTATTTTGGCATGAAAGAAAATTATACGATCCGCAGCATGGAAAAGGCAAACCGGAAGATCCATCCTGATGATGTTGCCACTTTCAAACGTGGTTTTAAAGAACGGGTTGACGGTAAAAATCTGGATACCGCATGGGAATACCGGATTCAGGATGGCGATTCCTACAACCGTTTCAACGCCATGGCGCGTGTACTTTATGATGAACAAAAGCAGCCTTTTATCATCATTATCCGCTATGATAATTATGGAATTTCTGATGAAGTGGACTCTGTCACAGGTCTCTATACGGAACCGGCACTGAACCGCTGTATCACCCAATTACTTGATAACACACGTCCTGCCGCACTCTTAAAGATCGGGCTGGATCAGTTCAGCCATATCAATGTCATGTATGGGGCAGCTTTTGCAGATAATATCCTGAACAAAGTGGCACAAAGCCTTTTACACATGGTACGCAATATCGGTTATGCCTACCGCCTGTCCGGTGCGAAATTTGTGCTTGTTTTCGACAAAATATCCAAAATAGAACTCCGTGACATCTTCAATTTCATCGAGGATGCACTGGCAAACACCATTACAGTGAATGGAAAACGGATTCCGATCAAGATCTCTGCAGGAGCCATTTTCTTAGAACCCTATATGAAAGAAACGAATGCTGTCCGCAGCCGTCTGACCTATGCGCAGAATCATTCACGCTATGAACATCATGGCGATCTCGTCATTTTTAACGATGAGATCTGTGGCAACAACGAAAAACAGTTTGAGCTGATCGGTCTGATCCACCAGTGTGCGACCAGCCATTTTGAGGGATTCCGCCTGTTCTACCAGCCGATAGCAGACACAAAGACCGGAAAGATCCGTGGCATGGAAGCACTGATACGATGGGAATTAGAACCCTACGGTCTCATCTCTCCAGGAATATTTATGGAGTGGCTAGAGGAAGATCCATGTATCTTTGACCTCGGCAACTGGATCTTACGCACCGCATTAAAGGATATTGGCAGGATCCGTGATAAGATCCCACACTTTTTCGTAAACGTCAACATCTCTGCCGCTCAATTGTCGCGAAAAGAATTTCGTGACTCTGTCATGACGATTTTAAAATAAACCGGAGCCAGACCGGAGGAATTGTGTCTGGAACTGACTGAGCGCTGCCGGGATCTCGATGTGACTTTTCTGAAAAATGAAGTCAATTTCTTTCACTCAAAGGGGATTAAAATTGCACTGGATGATTTTGGAACCGGTAACAGCTCCCTAAGCCTTGCATTGGAATTACCTGTTGATGAGCTGAAAGTCGATATGAGTTTTATCAAAGATATTGAACAAAAGCCACAGAATCAGGCTATGGTACAGTCGATCGTTGATTACGCAAACCGTACCAATACCGAAACCTGTATCGAGGGAATTGAAAATCAGGAGGTAAGCGACTACATTCATCAATTTGGTGCGACCTGGTATCAGGGTTATTTTTATTCCAAACCTGTTCCGATCGACCAGTTTGAAACATTGCTGGATGTGCCTCACTGAAAAATCTCTTTTTTGCATATGATCCATGAGATCACTGCTGAAACAAATTCCGTGATCCAGAACGCGTGCCATACACCAGCCGCCTGAAAAAGGCGGCTTAAAATAAATGCCAGCGGCAAAATCACCACGATATAACGCAGTAATGAAATGACTAACGATTCCTTCCCTTTTCCAAGCCCCTCCAAAGCGCCGGATACCGTGACGGAAACCGATGACACGATAAATCCTATACTGATGAGCCTGAGTGCCTCCCTGCCTAGCCGGATTGTCTCAGGATTTCCTGTAAACAGACCGATCAGCGCCTGTGGCACTGCCATACAGAGAATCGTACCGATCACCATCACTATTACGATCAGGAACAATGCTGACCGAAAAATCTCTTTCACTCTCTTTGACTCTCCTGCTCCATAATTGTATCCAATCAATGGACGCATCCCCTGTACCACACCATTTCCAGTCAGATACAAAAATGTCTGTAATTTGAAATAAGCACCCAATACAAGAACATAACTTGCAGAATAAACAGCCAGTATCGCATTTAATGCAGACACCTGGACTGAAGGCAGCGCAAGGCTTAACGTTGCAGGGATTCCGATAGAATACACTTTTTTGCAAAGCTGCTTCTCCGGCTTCATATTTCTGACCTTCACTTTGGCAGGAATCGGTTTCCAGTAATATGCGGTCAGATACCCTGCCAGTGACACGATCTGTCCGATTCCGGTTGCAAGTGCCGCTCCCCGGATTCCCATTGCAGGAAAAATCCCAATTCCAAAAATCAGCAGTGGATCAAGCACAATATTGGTCACACAGCCAAGCAGCATACAAAACATAGATGTTTTCATGCGTCCAACTGCCTGAAATATTTTTTCAAAACAAAGCGCTGCCGCATTTGGCACTGCAAATAAAAATACAATATCCGAGTACTGTACCCCCATTCCGATAATTCCGACCTGTTTTGTAAACATCCCTAAAAAGGCTGGCATAACTGCAATACAGATGGCAGCCAGCACCAGACCATGCAGCATATTCAATAACATGCCAAGCGATGCTGTTTTATCTGCCAGCTGCTGTTTCTGTGCCCCAAGATAATAAGCCATCGTAGCATTTATTCCGATAGCAAAACCAATGACCACTGCATTGACCAGATTCTGTAACGGAAATACTAACGATAACGCTGTCATCGCATCCTCACTGATCTGCGCCACAAAGTAGCTGTCTATGATATTATATAATGCATTCACTAACATGGAAAATGTCATCGGCAGCGCCATGGAGATCACCAGCGGCATTACCGGTTTTTCTTTCATAAATTCCTGATCCATCTTCTCTTTTTCTCCTCTGTTTTCTTTCTGTCATTTAATCTTACTCACATACGCTGAAATATCTGTTTTAGCGCAAAAAAATGCCACACAACTGTTCACATTCAGTCGTGTGGCGAAAAATAGAGCCTTTTGCTCCAGAAAAGTCCACTCCAATATTGGTTTTGGATTCTATATGCTATTTGTCCTTCTGATCCGCTTTCTGGATCAATAAGAGGATATCAGAAAGTTCCTCTTCTGTCAACTGTGTATATGCTGCAAGTTCATGTACCCTTGAATGAAATTTTAAATTCCACATCTATGCTGAATTTAGT
>UMGF01010346.1_pt1 | contig 19342 bp, 10 predicted proteins | sample 1965181 | NCBI WGS metagenome assembly UMGF01 (sample SAMEA4836063, study PRJEB28245) | human gut metagenome | biome: gut microbiome; material: fecal sample | place: Denmark | collected 2008 | reverse complement strand
TACTCAACAACATATAATACACAAAGCCCCACGCCTATATATACTAATAAGATACATAGCCCGTGGAGCGTCCAATGTATTATCCAGTTGTTGTCTTGAAATTGGGGATTTCCTGAACATGGATAATGCCTAACGCTTACTGTTATTAATCTTTTTTGGTAAAAGACAAGGCAAAAATACTAAAAGAATTGATTCGCGTCAATAAAAATCCAACTTTTTTATTATTTTACTCTCTGCGCCACTGAATTTCATCGCTCTCCGCTCTCCAAATCCCGTGCCCTTCAGCGATAAGTAATCCTGAGTTCATCAATTGCCTCATAAAAGAGCTTTTGTACATCCTAAAATCCGCAACCTGTAATATTTTTGATATCTGGGGTTGCAGATACCTCTCTAAAACGACTCGTTTTCGTAAAGAACCCTAATGGTGCAGTCGCAAGAGACAAAATCCCCTTACCCCATGATGCGACTTGAGGCAATACGCAAAAGGCCACGAAGATTTGAGGCTACCCAAAATCAAATTTGAAGGCCATCATGTATGCATCATTGCTTGTGTATATGTTCAGTATGTGCTGTCTTGCAGTCTTAATCCATTTTGCAGGGACAGAAACATACTTGAATACAAAAGTTTTGATTCTGCTTGTGCGTTTAAGTCCAAAGCTCTTCATGTTTGCGTCAGATATGAGGTGTCTGTAAAAGTTTCGTATTAAAGCGGTCAGAAGCAGGAACACCGTGTTTTCCGCCATGAACGATTTTGGCAGCCGTTTCCAGCCAAAGCCGTTGTTCATGTCGTCCAATACACGCTCAGCACCGCCACGCTTGTTGTAATACTCCACGATGTCACGGTCTGTCGAAGTATAGTCATTTGTCAGTATGCATCTGTATGTATATTCCCCTTCCCACAGGTCGAGTTCCTTGTTGATGCTTCTTTGCCGCTGTATGACAAGGCGGTACGCTTTGCCGACCCATTTCTCTGCAATGATGGAGCATATCTCAAACTCGTGACCGTTTATGTATTCGGTCTTCCATCCGCGCAAGGCAAAGATATCGTCATACAACGATACACACCTGTTTGCGCGGATATAAAAATGCCGACTGTGCTTCTCCACCATTTCCACCATAGCCTCAGAGCATGAGCCACAATCCATCCTCGCACGGTTTATATGTATTCTGGCATTCTCCAAACGCTCAAAAATACGTTTTAGAGTGTCTTCCTGATGGAAACGGACATTGGTATTGCCGTCGCGGTTCTCTATCCCGACGATGACATCGCCGACCGTTGCTATTCCTGGACTGTAACCGGTAAACTTCTTGTAGGTTATTTTTGCGTCAAATTTCTCCGTCTCAATGAACTGGTGGTCAAAATCAAAGTCATATTCATTGTCTGGCAGCAACTGTCCAGTTGCCAGCAATGCATTGACAAGCAGATTGTTAAGGTCGGAAGCCACGTTGAAGTCGTAGCTTTTGCCCGAATCAGACCTGTAGGTCAGATTCGGTGTGGTCAATTCACGAATGGCCCTAAGTATTGTGTCTGCGCTGCATGTACGGAGGGGTGGATGCAAGCAAAGTGCTTCCATAAGGTGTGAGGTCACGTCTTCGACACATGACCCTCCACAGAAATATACGCACATCAGAGAACGTATTATCTCGCTATATTGATAGCCATACACTTTGCTACGCAAACCTAAAGTAGAGTCTATTGTACAAGACAACATCCTGTCGAATTTCTCCATAATTGGAAATATACCACCAAAAGATGTGAGTTTCTCGGATTTTATTTGTACTTTTACCATGCTTGATGAGGTTTTGTTTGACTATTTTTGCAACACTAAGTTAAGTGAATCCTTTGACATGACAAAATCCTGAGCCGCTCGGCTTTGCCGCTTGGCTTGTCCAAGAACTTTTTGTTGTTCAGGATATTATAAAAGTTAAAATTTATAGTGTTGCGGAATTAAGGTAATAACAATACTATGAAATCGTTATTCATATTACAACTTGTATGTTGCGTCATTACAGCCATGCTAGCATTGCAATTAGCCATGGCAAGTTTGCAGGTGAGATGGAAGGTGTGGCGCTACGAAATATCAAGATGGATTCTCGTTGCATCCATGCTATTCTTCTCCGTCCACTACCTCTTACAGATGATTCATGGACTCCGTGCACAAGGTACCGATGTGGGCGCAGCATTCAACATATTGTTCTATACTCCAGTGGCATTTGCCATCACTCTCTCCATAATCAACATAGAGAGCACAGGCAACAAAGTGCGACGGTATTGTTTACGTGGTATGATGGCATACATACTCATCGCCATAGTTTTCGTCATTGGCATGTTCAAAAGTCAAAGTTTACACATTGGCAATATGCTCTATGTGATGCTCGGTCTTTTTGTGGCTAGCATGGCATATTTTATTCTTATCATTCGCAAAGAAACAAAAGCCCGAAAGCAGAAGCTCATGGAGAATTTCGGAATCGACTTGATTCCATACGTGCGCTATTCGCAAGCCAGCATCATTTTGCTATACTTTGCTGCTGGACTCCTTCCTGTAGCAATCCTCTTCAATACCTTATTATATATAATAGGTCCCTTGATATTACTCTCTGTCATCTTTTTCGTCCACACTTTCATTGCTATGGGCTATTACATCACACCCAAAGAAGTCATTCCTGAGGAAAATGACGCAGAAGCAAAAGTCACGGAAGCAGAAGACATGAAAGACGGCAAGAACACTCATGGCACAAATATCTTGACAGCTAATAGAAAGATGGAAATAGAATTAGCCCTCAAGAAATGGTGTGAAGAGGGATTTTATAAGGACTATGAAGTTAACATCTATTCGCTAGCTACCAAGTTGGGATACAAGAAAAACGAACTGACAGAATACTTCAATCAGTCAGAATACACCAATTTTAGAACCTGGCTTAGCGACATTCGTTTTAATGAGGCTGTTCGCATGATGAAAGCCAACCCCGAATATAGCATTGACGCTATTTCCACAGAGTGCGGTTTCTCATCCCACACATGGATTTATCGTATATTCAAACAAAAAACGGGCATGTCACCTAGCCAATGGCGCAAACAGTTTGCCTCCATCTAAATGCGTATTTTTGTAATTTCGCATTAAATAGCATTTAAAAGAGGTGTGTCAGCGTTTTGACACAACCTCTACTTAAAAGATTTAATTTACAATAGTATTGCGGAATTAAGGTACATGAAACCGATAACTTGTCATAGTGGCATTGGGAAAAGCCGTTCAGACGATCCGCATCATGGTCGGCAAAAGATCTAAAGTGACCTCTTTGGCTGTCTTGCGCTTGGAGACATGAATCATTTCAAGCACCTTTATGACGTCTTCAGACTTCGTGCCACGTATCATGGTCACAAGTGTACCTCTGCCACCACGTCCCGCACGATTAGTGACAACAGTATATAATTCTCCGCAGCTTAAAGAAGTCTCGTCAATACAAAGGCTAGGGACCTGAGGTTGTGCCCGCATTCTGACACATTTACATTTGTAGTATTAAATATCCCAATAAAAATATAAGTGTATATTGTAATGGGATCTTAATAGAGGATTAAAAAAATAAATACTTAATGGGCTGTTTCTTATGAATTCTACTGAAATCTTATAATAATTGCTCAAAAAATCACATTCTTTGTATACGTAATATCCTAATTTTGGAACGCAAATTAAAAGAATATTAATAAACTAAATTATCTGATTTATATGACAAAATTAAGATGTATGCTTTGTTGCCTGATGATCTGTACTATTACTATTGATGCTAGGACTGTTAATGATATATATAAAAGAATATCTGCACAAGTCTCCTTGAAGGTTCCCGGTAATCAATCACGAAACTATTCCCTTGCTTTTCAAGGAGCCGTTGATGATAAGGGAATCTATCTGTTAGAGTCTGAAGAAAAAATACCATTAATCATTACAGAGAGAATAGAACGTGACAATGTTAAATGTGTAATGGTAGTAAGTATTACGGCATTGGAAGACGTGTACTTTAATTATCAACAACAGTTGAAAACAGGCTTCCGACATAATGACTGTATGTTTTATCTACCAGGATTCTGGTATAGTCGCAATTTACGTTCTCCTAAAGGTGCTCCTTCATTTCATATATCAGAGAGTTGGCTGGTACGTGAGGATCGTCTGAGCTCACCCCTTACCGGTATCTTCAATCAGAAAGATGGACGTTATATGACTGTGGCACGCAAGGACGATTTTCAATGGGATGCCCTTGCTACCCACCAAACAGGCGAAATCATCCTCTCGGGCAAAACGTCCCTAGGGTTCACCGGCTTTGAGAGCCATGACGGAACATCAACACTATCTTTTGGATTTCCTTACCGAGAAGCTCCTAAAACCTATATTCGTAAGTTGACGCTGGCTCCGGAGGTTACATCTTTCCAATATCTAAAAAAAGGAGAAACAGTACTCCTGACCTGGGAATTTATTGAGGGGCAGGCTACAGACTACTCAGATTTTATTTGCCATACTTGGGAATATTGTTATGATACATACCGTCCCCAACCTGTGAAAATACCTTTTTCTCCAGAAGAGATAAAAGGAGTGCTGAGCAATTATTTTGTGGAAAGTTTTGTTGGGGACAAAGCTCTTGCCTATTACTCCAGCCCTGAAATGAAAGTGGCAGCCTGTGCCAACATGAATGTAGCAGAGATAGGTTTTGTCGGTCGCGTACTTCTAAACGCTTTCAATGCATGGGAGTTTGGCAATGAGAATGGACGTGATGACCTTGCAGCTAGCAGTAAAAAGATATTTGATAGTTACTTAGAAAATGGCTTTACGGAAACCGGTTATTTGCGTGAATGGGTAAATCTGGAAAATGATAGTGATGTGAAAGAAGAACGCCCAGTGCATAGCATACGTCGTCAGTCGGAAGGAATTTATGCCATGTTTCATTATCTGAATTATGAACAGAAGTATAAACGTCACCATCCTGATTGGGAACAACGCTTAAAGAAAATGCTCGATATGTTCTTGCAACTGCAAAATCCAGATGGAAGTTTTCCACGTAAATTCCATGATGACTTTACAGTTGTTGACGGAAGTGGAGGAAGTACTCCATCCGCTACATTACCTCTGGTTATGGGATATAAATATTTTAAGGACAAACGCTATCTGTCCGCTGCCCGGCGTACTGCGGAATATCTGGAAAAAGAGCTTATATCAAAGGCTGACTATTTCTCCTCTACGCTGGATGCAAACTGTGAGGATAAGGAAGCTTCCCTCTATACCGCTACGGCAACTTACTATTTATCATTGATAACAAATGGTACGGAACATAACCACTATGCCTCTCTGACACGAAAAGCGGCTTATTTTGCCTTGTCCTGGTATTACGTCTGGGACGTTCCGTTTGCTCCCGGGCAGATGTTGGGTGATATCGGTCTGAAAACTCGCGGCTGGGGAAATGTCTCGGTGGAGAATAATCATATTGATGTATTTATTTTTGAATTTGCCGATGTGCTCCGTTGGCTTTCCAAAGAGTATAATGAACCTCGTTTCTCTGATTTTGCTGAAGTCATTTCTACTTCCATGTGCCAGTTACTTCCTTATAAAGGACATATGTGTGGAGTGATAAAAGTTGGTTATTATCCGGAAGTGATCCAGCACACCAACTGGGATTATGGAAGGAATGGAAAAGGATATTATAATGACATGTTTGCTCCCGGTTGGACGGTAGCATCCCTTTGGGAATTGCTGACACCGGGACGTACTGAGAATATACTGTTGAAATAGCTCTGATATCCACTTTTCAGGATATTCTTATATCCTGTTGTATGTTAATTAATGAAACTAACAATTAAGACAATGCAGAGACTACGTATTTTAGTTATATTAATACTTCTTTCTTTGATGCCTCTTTATTCCCTTGCCGTTCTGAATGAAGGACAATATGCATTCCGTTCACTTGATATCAATAATGGATTATCCCAGAATACGGTCCATGCCATCCTTCAGGATAAACAAGGATTTATGTGGTTTGGGACGAAGGATGGTCTTGACCGGTATGATGGTATCTCTTTTCGGACTTTCATGAAAGAATCCGGAACCTTGGGCAATAATTTCATCACTTCTTTGTATGAAGACAATCTTGGGCAAATATGGATTGGGACAGACGTAGGCCTATATGTCTATTGCCCACAAATGGAAAAGGTCAGGCATTTTACTCTGATAAGTAATCCAAACATAGATATAGACTGTACGGTCAATCTGATAACTGGGGACCAGAAAGGAGGTATCTGGGTTGTAACTCAGACGCGGGGAATCTTCTATTACAATCCCCAGGATAGCCAGTTGGTTAATTATCAGTCGGACGGGTCCGGTACTCTGAACCTTAAAACTTCCGGCCAACTCTATTTTGATTCGGACGATGTCTGCTGGTTGGACATACGTGATGGAAATCTGTATTATTCAAAAGACAAGCTTAAAACTTTAACTCCGATTTTTCCAGAAGATTCAAAAGTGTCTTTCAGAGATGAATACATCTATAAATTGCTCCCCGGACCCTATAATTGCATGTATGTGGGAACTGTATTCGGACTGAAAGAAGTGAACCTAACTAATAAGACTATCCGTACCCTTCTTTCCAAGGATGAATTGGGAGGTGATATTTATATCAGGGAACTTGCATTTTATTCAGATGACGAATTATGGATAGGAACCGAATCGGGACTTTATATCTATAATCTGCACACGGCAAAAATCATCCACTTGCAGAACGTCAACGGTGATCCCTATTCAATCTCTGACAATGCCATCTATTCGATTCTCAAAGACCGTGAAGGCGGAATGTGGATAGGGACTTATTTTGGGGGTGTGAATTATTACCCCCGGCAATATACCTACTTTGATAAAGTCTATCCCCAGAAAGAATCAAACAAAATGGGAAAAAGGGTGCGGGAGTTTTGTGCTGCCCATGACGGCACACTCTGGATAGGTACAGAAGATAAGGGGCTTTTCCATTATTATCCTAGTACTGGAAAAATCGAACCGTTCATTCATCCGGATATTTATCATAATGTTCACGGATTGTATTTGGACGGAGATTATCTGTGGGTTGGGAATTTTGCAAAAGGATTGAAGCGTATTGATTTGAGGACATACGCTGTAAAGCACTATGATAATATTGCAAGTGATATCTTTTCTATCTGCCGGATAACTGCGGGCGATCTGTATCTTGGAACAACAATAGGATTGTTTCGGTACAACCCAGATACGGAACGTTTTAAACGCGTCCCCGAACTTGGGTGGACGTTTGTTTATTATATAAAGGAGGATAAGCAGGGGAATTTATGGCTGGCAACTTATGCCGATGGCGTCTATAAAAAGAATGTCCGTACAGGTGGTTGGGAACATTTCGTACATGAGGAAGCAGACTCGTCCACCCTTCCATCCAATAAGGTGCTGAGTATTTTTGAAGACAGTCAAAATCAGCTATGGTTTACCACACAAGGAGGTGGCTTCTGCCGCTTTGTGCCTTCCGCCAACACCTTTGTCCGTTATGACGGTATCGGTCTGCCAAGCAACGTCATTTATCGGATTGAAGAAGATGAAAAGGGATTGTTCTGGGTTTCAACCAATAAAGGGCTGGTGCATTTTAACCCGAAGAATTCCAGTTTTAAAGTGTATACAGTTGCTAATGGGTTGCTGAGTAACCAGTTTAATTACCAGTCCAGCTATAAGGATAAGAATGGACGGATTTATTTTGGCTGTATTAACGGTTTCATCTCCTTTGCCCCCTCCTCCTTTATTGATAATGATTTTTTACCCTCTGTTTTGATTACCGATTTTATGCTCTTTAATAAAAAGGTGGTAGTCGGAGAAAAAGGCTCTCCATTGAAACAAAGTATCACTTTGTCAAACCATATCGAACTTCAGTCAAATCAGAATTCGTTCTCCTTCAGGATAGCTGCGATAAGTTATCAGTCACCGAGCATGAATACACTGCTATATAGACTGGAAGGGTATGATTCCGAATGGCATACAGCGGGTAAGGGCCCTATTACGTATTCCAATTTACCTTATGGGACATACATGTTACGCGTGAAAGGTGCGAATAGTGATGGTGTATGGAATCCAGATGTACGCACATTGGGGATCAGGATATTGCCCCCGTTTTATTTATCCGTATGGGCATACCTGATTTATATCCTATTGATACTCGGTACATTTTTCGCCCTCTTCTTTTATTTAAGGAAGCGTACTATTGAAAAGCAGCGTAAAGAGATGGAGAAGTTCGAACAGGAAAAGGAGCAGGAACTCTACACCACTAAGATAGATTTCTTTACAAATGTGGCACACGAAATCCGTACTCCTTTAACACTGATAAAGTGCCCATTGGAGAATGTACTTGCTGATAGGGAACTCTCCGAAAATGTAAGGATGGAATTGGAAATTATGGATCAGAACGTGGAGAGGTTACTGAACCTGATAAACCAATTACTTGATTTCCGTAAAGCGGAAAATAAAGGTTTTAAATTGAATCCGAAAGAATATAATATCGGTACTATCGTCCACTCTGTTTATAAGTATTTCACCACTTTGGCAAAGCAAAGGGGAATTAAACTTGAAGTAGAAGTTCCAGAGGAAGAATTGTTGGCTTCTGTTGACAAAGAGGCTTTGACCAAAATTCTCAGTAATCTGTTTGCTAATGCATTGAAATATGCCCGGACATACGTTTATCTCCATTTGTCTGTTGATGAGAAGAATGAGGTGTTCACTATCTCTATGAGTAATGATGGGAATATAGTCCCTATCGAAATGCGTGAAAATATTTTTAAAGCTTTTGTCCAATACCGGGACGGGAAAGATATTGTCTCGGGCACAGGCATCGGATTAGCTATGGCTCGTTACTTGGCAGAGTTGCATCAAGGTATGCTGGTGATGGACCGGGAGCTAGATTGTAACCGTTTCATTCTTTCCATTCCAATATTACACCAGACACTTCCGGATGATTCGGAAGAACAACATAAGAAACCTGGGTATGATGATGAAGATCGTGAAGTTTCTGATAAAGATAAAAGAGAGGTTGCTTCCATATTGGTTGTAGAAGATAATAAGGATATGCTTGCTTTTGTGTTCAGGCAATTGTCTTCATTGTATCATGTACTGATTGCGGAAAATGGGGTCGAGGCGTTGGACGTTCTTGAACAGAAATCTGTGGATCTGATAATAAGTGACATTATGATGCCTCTGATGGACGGGGTTGAATTATGCAAGCATCTGAAACAAAATCTGGACTATAGTCATATTCCTGTAATATTATTGACAGCTAAAACTAATCTGGAATCAAGAATCGAAGGACTTGAAGAAGGGGCGGATGCGTATATTGAAAAGCCGTTTTCTATGGAGTATCTTCGTGCCAATGTAGCAAATCTGTTGAGTAATCGGGAAAGATTACGCCGTCACTTTATTGAATTTCCTTTTATCAAAGCAGATGCAATGGCGCAGACAAAGGCCGATGAGATGTTTATTAGCAAGTTAAATGAGTATGTATTACGCCATCTTGATAATACGGACCTGCAAATTGATGATATAGCGGATGCAATGAATATGGGACGTTCCAACTTTTACCGGAAATTGAAAGGAATCCTAAATATGAGTCCGAACGAATATCTCCGCCTTTTCCGTTTGAAGCAGGCAGCTTCCATACTGAAAGAAGGAACCTATGGAGTGGTGGAAGTCTCTTACATGGTAGGGTTCAGTACCCCCTCCTATTTTTCAAGCTGTTTTAAAAAACAGTTCGGAGTACTGCCTAAAGATTTCATATCGCACTAGTAATATGTATTTTGCTTTAAATTTTATAATATCAGGTCATTTTCTGATATTTTATCCGAGTTGTTCCGGGTAATTTTGCAAATATATTAACAACTAAATTTGATGTATGACAAGGTATTTACTTTTTTTTGCCAGCCAGCCTTCGGGCGGAAGAGAGAGTTGTTTTCCTATCGTATATATAAACGATTCTTAGTTTGAGAATTTGTACTGTAATTTATATAAAGTCAAAGAAATAATTATAAAATAAATTGCACACACAATGAATAATAGAAAAGAAAATGAACAGAGTTGTATAGTAATGAATAAAAAAGAGGGTACATCGTGCATTACGACACACCTCCCTGTATTTCAGAGAAAAATCTACACTACTAATCAAAAAATCTATTGATATATGAACTGTAAAGTAAAACAAGGATGCCTTACCAGCGAAAGCTGTTGCATCCTGTTATGGTTAGCCTTCACATTATTTCCCGTTTCCGTTGTAACGGCGGCAGATAATAGAAAGATCGACGAGAGCCAGCAAAAAGAAGTAAAAGCAGAAACGAAAGGATATGTGGGAGACGAAAACGGAGAGCCTGTTATTGGAGCTACCGTATTGGAAAGTGGAACGCAGAACGGGGTTATAACAGATGTGGACGGTATATTCACTATACAGTTGGCAAAGAACGCATCATTGACCATTTCATATGTTGGGTACCAGAAGAAAACGGTAGTGGTAAAAGATAAGAAGTTCATTTCCGTTAATTTGACTCCGGACAGGAGTATGATGCTGGATGAAGTGGTCGTGGTCGGTTTTGGCAAACAAAAGAAAGAATCCCTCGTGGGAGCTGTGCAGGCAGTGAAGCCGGAAGACCTGAAGATGACATCCAGTAATCTTAGTACTTCATTTGCCGGGAACGTTCCAGGTATCATCGCCGTACAAACACAGGGTGAACCAGGCTCTGATGAGGCGAAATTCTATATACGTGGTATATCAACTTTTGGTTCGAATACCTCACCGCTGATCATACTTGACGGTGTGGAAATCAACGCTACGATGATGAACAATATTCCTCCAGAATCTATCGCGTCGTTTTCTGTGCTGAAAGATGCTACGGCAACGTCCCTATACGGCTCACGGGGGGCTAACGGAGTTATCATCGTTACTACCAAGCAAGGACAGCTTTCCGAGAAAATGTCTGTAGATATCCGCTTTGATAATACTTTCTCCATGCCTACCTATGTGCAGAAAATGGCAGATGGCCCGACTTACATGGATATGTATAATGAAGCCGTTTATAATCAGGCTATTTCCAATAACCAAGAGTATGAGCCTTTCTATAGCCGGGATAAGATAGATAAAACACGTGCCAATGCAAATCCCTACCTGTTCCCAAACAATGACTGGTACAGTATGTTGTTCAAAGACTTCGCCGTTAATCAGAATTTGAATATCTCCATCAAGGGCGGAAGCAAAAATGTGGATTACTTCCTGAATGCTGGAATCTTCTATGAAAATGGTATCATCCGGCAACCCAAGGAAGATAAGCTTGATGTGGGTATGCGCAACAAGAAATACCTGTTTCAGAGTAATGTGACAGCCCGTGTTACCTCTACGACGAAAGTGGGGCTAAATATGAATACGCAGTTGTTCTACCACCATGCCCCCAAAACAAGTACCCGGAATTTGTTCGCCTATTCCATGCATGGGAATCCCGTACGTTTTCCTGCTACACTTCCTGCTGAACCAGGGGATACATACATCCGCTACGGTAGCAATGATCCGTGGGATGTGGGAAAATCAGAGCCGAATCCTTACGCCAAATTGAGTGAAGGTTATACGGAACGAAATTATGTCTATATGACGACCGCTTTCAATCTCGAACAGGACTTGAAGTTTGTCACACCAGGGTTAAAACTCACCGGACTGGCATCTTTCTATAATTACAGTTTTAACTGGCTGGATCATTGGATTGTACCTTTCTACTATAAAGTATCTGATGACTATACGATGGATGATCAGGGAAACTACCTTTATAAGACTTCGACTATCGGTGAGCCGGGAGAACCTTATCTGAAGAGCAATTCCGGGCGTGATCCGACAGAGAGTGTCTGGTCTTTACAGGGAGCGCTGGACTACTCACGCCAGTTTGGTGGACATGATGTGGGAGCTACCCTTGTTTACCACATGAAAGAAACCAAGAAAGTGAAGGACGGCGGAGCTGAAAAAGATCTTCTTCCTTACCGTGAGCAAGGGATGGCCGGACGTCTGACCTACAGTTTTGGTCAGCGTTACCTGCTTGAGGCTACCTTTGGTTATAATGGCTCGGAGAATTTCAGAAGCGGGCATCGTTTCGGATTCTTCCCTGCGATTGCCCTAGGATGGACTATTTCTAATGAAAAGTTTTTCCAACCGTTAAAAAAAACAGTTTCCACTCTGAAAATCCGAGCTACTTATGGATTGACCGGAAATGATGCGCTTGCCACTCGCTTTCCCTATGTAACAGAAGTCAGTATGAATAATAATTTGGATTGGTGGACTGGTAGCGGTACCCGCGTGAATGGGCCGCTTGTAAATATTTATGGTAATGCGAACGCTACATGGGAGAAATCGAAAAAGCTGAATTTAGGTGTCGATATGACCCTTCTTGAATCTATGGATATAACCATTGATTATTTCAAGGAAGACCGTAGTGGAATTTTTATGCAACGTTCGTCCGTCCCTTCAACAATGGGAGTGACAGGTATGCTGCCTTATGCCAACATTGGCTCGGTAAAGAATAAGGGTGTGGATATGAGTGTAGCATACAGCAAAGTAATTGGCAAAGATTGGGTGCTCCGCCTGAACGGTAGTCTGACCTATGCGCATAATGAGATTACGGAGATAGACGAACCGGTGAATGTAGAACCCTATTCTTCAAGAATCGGACACCCGATAAACAGTATTATGGGATATGTGTCTGACGGATTGTTTACTTCTCAGGAGGAAATAGACAGATCTCCCAAACAGTCGTTCGGAAATTATACGGTGGGAGATATTAAATATAAAGATCTGAATGGTGATAACGTGGTGAATGGTTATGACAGGACGATTATCGGCAATCCTGAAATTCCGGAGATTATCTATGGTTTTGGAGGAACGTTGAAGTATAAAAAGTGGGATTTGTCTCTGTTTTTCCAGGGAGTGGCCAAAGTCAGTTTAATGATGAGCGATATTCATCCGTTCAGCGAAGCGGGCCATAAAGGATATAACATTGCACAGTATATCGTTGATGACCACTGGTCGGAAAGCAATAATGTAGCCGGTGCCGCCTATCCCCGATTATCACCCGAATTTATCACGAACAATGCGCAAACCAGCACTTATTACCTACGTAACGCAGCTTTCCTGCGCCTGAAGAATGCCGAACTGGGCTATTCCTTCTTCCCGTGGCTGCGTGTGTATGCAGCAGGTACTAATTTGCTGACATTCTCTCCGTTCAGTACCTGGGATCCTGAAATGGGAAGTGGGAATGGTTTGAAATATCCGCTACAGCGCACGGCCAAGATCGGAATTCAGTTTCATTATTAATTAAGAACAGAATAAGTTATGAAAAATATATATACAAAGTTATGCCTGTCGGCAATCGGCTGTTTAATGATGGCATCATGTGATTTTCTTGATGTGGTTCCGCAAGGTACTGCTACCGTGGATGATATCTACCGGACACAATATCAGGCTGAAGGAATGGTACTGTCTTGCTACGCGAATATCCCTAACTATTTCCATCCCCAACAATTTCCTGATTTTACCGGAGGAAACGAAATCATAACGAGCAAAGGAGGAACAACGCGCTGGTTTCATTTCCGCAGTCTGGTTTATGGGGAAGAATCCCCAACAACGACTTATTACTCATTATGGAGCAATACAGCAAAATCTTATCCGCAGGGTGCTGTGAAGAAAGCAGTATGGGAAAGTATCCGCAATTGCTATAATGTGCTTAATAATCTGGATAGGGTATCGGACATTACCCCCGAAAACCTGAGCTGGTGGAAAGGTGAAGTGCTGTTTTTGATCGGGTATTATCATCAGATCATGCTGGAGTACTATGGACCGATAGTTATTATTGACAAGGAAATACCAATGGAAAGTTCTCCGGCCGAGATGATGACCTCCCGTTCTCCTTATGATACATGTGTCGATTTCATTGCCAATAAATATTCGGAAGCAGCTAGATTACTTCCTGGCGTATGGGATTCAAGTAAGAGAAACAGGGCTACCTCTTCTGCTGCCTTGGCTTTCAAGGCTCGGCTGTTGCTTTATGCCGCCTCGCCGTTAGTCAATGGGAATAGTGAGTTTTATTCCGACTTTAAAAACCCCGACGGCACTTTTCTGATTAACCAGACTTATGACCGGGAAAAGTGGAAGAGAGCGATGGATGCTGCCAAAGAGGCCATAGACCTTTGCGAAGAGAACGGTTACAAACTTTATGGAAATTCGACCAATGACTTGGAGCAAGGGAAGAAAAACTATCATGAAGCCTTTGTCGGTGATGGGATCAGTGGTAGCGGATTTAACTGGAATGAAGTCCTGTTTGGCTTTGCTGAACAGGGAACTATTTCCTACTGTATCAAGAATATGGCTCCTCGTGTTGAATTTACAAGTTATTCGACCAAAGGTTTTAGAGGGTCCTTATTCCCGACGTGGGATTGTGTGAGTAGGTATTATACCAAGAACGGTCTACCTTGGGCAGATGACCCCGAGACTAAGAAGCTTGATCCGTATTCCATTGCACCAGGTGATAGTACGGTACGTTTTCACAGGAATCGTGATCCGCGCTTTTATGCCTCTATTGGCTTTGATCGTGGAAATTATGACGTGCAGGGAAAGACAATAGTGCTCAAATGCAGACGTGGTGAAATGCAGCAGAATAATGGCAATGCCAAGGATGAGTATCAAACGGACAACGGTTATTATTGTCAGAAATGGGTGTCTAAATATGATACCTATAATAGGACTACCGATCAAATAACCTACAACCGTTGGTGCTTTCCTTATATGCGTCTGGCCGAACTCTATCTGAGTTATGCAGAAGCGGATTTCGAATATAGCGGCACACTGAGTACTGCCAGTCTGTCCTATTTGAATAAAGTACGTGAACGTTGCGGATTACCTACCTTTGCAGATTCATGGGCAAAAGCCGGTGGTATTCCTTCAGGAGAGAAGTTGCGCGAAATATTACATGATGAACGCTCCATTGAATTGGCTATGGAAGGCAGACGTTTCCATGATATGCGCCGTTGGAAAATTGCCCATACTGAAATGATGCGTTATCAGAAATCCTGGACATTATCCGGAAAAACCGCTGATAGTTTTTATAAACTTACGGACATGAAAGAAACCGGCGTTCGTAATTTTACCGCTCCCAAGAACTATTGGCTTGCTATTCCACAAGATCAGATAGAAGTAAATCCCAATCTAGTGCAGAATCCGGGATACTAGAGAATCAGCTCTTATATAACTAACAATTAGAGGAAAGGACAAAATGAAAAAGGTAATGTGTTTATTGGTAATTATGTTTATGATTGCCAATACTTCGGCACAAACACGGGTGATTGCCCATCGTGGTTTCTGGAAAACCCAAGGATCAGCACAGAATAGCATTACATCTTTGTTGAAAGCGGATTCTATAGGATGTTATGGTTCGGAGTTTGATGTCTGGCTGACAAAAGATAATGGTTTGGTGGTTAGCCATGATGGGATTATTCAAGGGCATAAGGTTGAAGAGTCCACTCTGAAGGAATTAACCGGGTTATGGTTAGCGAATGGAGAATGCGTACCCTCCTTAAAAGAGCTTCTGGAAACAGCTAAGCGGAAAACATCTTTGAAGCTGGTGCTGGAGTTGAAAGCTCATAGTAAACCCGAACGGGAGATAAAAGCTGTTGAAGAGATCGTTTCGATGATAAAGAAGATGGGACTCGAACCCCGGATGATATATATCACCTTTTCGTCTCACGCATTAAAGGAACTGATCCGTCAGGCTCCCACAAGCACTCCTGTATATTATCTGAAAGGGGACTTATCTCCACAACAACTGAAAGAATTGGGTAGTGCCGGACCGGATTATCACTTCTCTGAATTTTACCGTTATACCGATTGGATTGAAAGTTGCCATGCCTTGGGGCTAAAAGTGAATGTATGGACGGTTAATAAAAAAGAGGACATGCAATACTTTTGGGATAAAGTCGACTTTATCACTACAGATGAGCCGTTGGGACTGTTGAAAGATATAATGAAGGTCAAATAGATATATTTTCTGAGATAATGTATAGTCCAACTGATTACCTTTAATAATCTGTTGATTATTTATGTTTTTGGAAAATGAGTTTCAAGTTTTCAAACGACTGTTCATGTTGATACAGTTGAATGCTGATTGAAAACAAAACAATAGCGGAAACAATGAATGTCAATCTTGTATAAGAAGGCAAACGTCCAAATTTATAGTTCAGCTCCATTAATCGAACTGAATAGGGGTATTTATTAAATAATATAAAATTAGCCAACTAATTCATAGCCAAATTATTGCGAATTAGTTGGCCTTTTTGTATCTTTAGGTATTCCGTGCGACAAGAAGTCGTACAAGTAATTGTTCAGCACTGTGCCTGAACCTATTGTTCTGTCAATAGTAGTCTAAAGAGGCGTGCTTTACCAGTCATGGTTTAGTGCGAAGCCCTCTTGACAATGCAGTCCTTTACAGAAATATCCAATGTATAGGCTGTTAGGCTGACTGATATGAGTAACATATGTGAATCGCTACACCATCGTAATAAAGAAATAGCTTACGGATATTTATAAGCTATAGCCAAAAGGTGGGTAGTCAGGATAGTCTTTTGGGAATGTAAGGCTACACGGACATCATACTGGCGGTGGAGGGGCGGGCTCTAAGTCGGGCGTCAGTTACTTGTACGGAACTTGGTAAACCCGTATTTCTCCTGTCTATGTCAGGCAGGTAAGCCAATTGCAAGAAAAGCCGAATGTGGTGCGGGTAAAGGATTGCGGAGAAAGTGAATGATTCTGTGTAATGCGGAGGATAGAGGTTTAAACATCACCCCATGCGAAATCAGGCAGACTTCCGCAGGGTAATTCTTTGTGAAACGATTGTAGAACTTTAATAAAATGAAGAAACTGCAAATGAGCAAGGCAAAAGCCGAGTGTGCATCTTTAACCGTACGAAACACGACATGAAAAGATATCGATTCTTCCAAATATGAGCGTAAGGTGAGAAAACTGCAGGTCCGAATAGCAAAGGCCCACAAAGAAAAGAGGTACAACAAGGTAAAGGCCTTACGGTACCTACTTGCCACTTCCTACGAAGCCAAGGCATTGGCGATAAGGAAAGTAACTTCCAATAAAGGTAAACGTACGGCAGGGGTTGACCATATGAAGTGGGACACTGATGCCAAGAAAATAGAAGCTATATGTTTATTGAAAAGGAGAGGATATAAGGCCTTCCCGCTGAGGAAGGTCAACATAGCCAAAGCAAATGGCAAGACAAGATCTTTGGGAATACCAACCATGAAGGACAGAGCCGTGCAGGATATATCTTATGGCTTTAGAACTTATAACTGAAAGTGAAGCGGATGCGAACTCATATGGGTTCAGAAAGTTTAGAAGTACTGCAGATGCAATAGACGCACTTCATAGATGGTTGAGTAGAGACTGTTTACCACAATGGATACTGGAAGGTGACATTAAGGGTTGTTTTGATCATATTAATCATGAATGGCTTCTCAACAATGTGTAGATTGACAGGCTGGTATTAAGGAGATGGCTGAAAAGCGGAGTAGTATTTAATTGCAAAGTATCAATAGATACGCTACACTTTTTCTTTTCGTTGGCAAATCTTAATCCGTATCTTCGTAGCATGAAAGAAGATATACGGATGCGCCAAAAATGGCTTGAGCTATACGTCGAAACGGGTTCTGTGACAAAAACTGCCCTTCGGTGCGGGATTACCCGTTCCACGTTATACCGTTGGATAAATTGCGAGAAAGAACAAGGCAAGTCGGAATTGTCCGATAAGTCTAAACGTCCATCAAGACTTGCCAATATGAAGATAACACCTGAAATTGAAACCATTATCCTTAATCTGTGCGTGAGACAAGAAGATGGGGAGCGCAACGGATTGCCAACTATCTGCTTAGGAAGAGAATAAAGCTCTCAGGCATGACGGTGTGGCGTGTGTTGAAAAGCATCAGGTCAAAGCTGTTGTGAAACGTTGCGAGAAATTTATTTCTTCTTCCAGCCGATTTTTTCCATCGGCAACATCCGGATAACCATATACCCCCGCCGTTGTTCATAGCGGCAGGAAAAACATGCCTGACGGCGATACGTGACGCGCGACTTGTGCCCGCGTGTCGCCATCGGTCGTTATGTCTAACCCCGAAAAGTCAAACAATATTATGGATCAACTCAAACGAATCGCGTTCACGTTGCTGCTTGCCCTGGCGGTATTCCCGCTGTCCGCACAACAAGACAAGGTGGTAGACAGTGAAGCCTACCTTTTCCGCTTCATCGCGGACAAGGACATGTTCTTTTCTCCCTGGAGCGGCAACGGCAAGGAATTGGAACGGCTACTGGCCGCCATCGAGAAGAACCGCGCGGCCATCGAGTCAGGCTGGATGTACCTGTACGTGGCGAGCCACTGCACCAGCGGTCGAACGGAACAATCCGACTCCGTGGAGAAGACCCGTCGCAACCGGGTGAAATCCGAACTTATCACGCGCGGCAAGGTGAAAGAGGTCCATTTCGTCACCGACAAGAAATGCCCGGAATCTTACAAGACCGGGGACGGTGAACCCCGTAACGTGGTGATCGTGCTCCTCCCCGCGGGCGTGGAGGAGGTGGCTGAACTGGCGGGAGCCGACGCCGCTACCAGGGTAGAGGCGTATGACAGGGAGGTGTCGGGCGAGGCTGAACGCGAACGCCTTGCCTCGGAGAAAAAGAGGGAGGAGGAACGACTGGCAGCGGAGCGGCAAGCCCGACCGCGAGCCGGAGTGGAGGCCCCCCGGGCCGTGCCTCACACTTTCGCCTTGTGCGCTAACCTGCTGCGCTGGGCCACGCTCACTCCAGACCTCGGGGTGGAATGGCGCATGAACAAGCGATGGAGCCTGCTACTGAACGGCACCTGGACTTCGTGGTCGTGGAATGACAAAGACAGAAGACACGCCCTTTGGGAAGTGGTGCCGGAACTCCGTTATTATATTGGGAAGGAGAAGCACGGCTATCTCGGCGCGATGTTCAGGACAGGGCAGTTCAATTATAAATTCTCCGCCACCGGCAAACAAGGCGACCTGATGGGCGGCGGCCTGACAGGCGGCTATCAGCTCCACCTGAACCGTGCGTTATCGCTGGACTTCTCGATGGGAGTTGGCTGCACCCACGCGGGGTTCGACAAATACCGGGTCATCGACGGCGTGCGGGTGAGAGACGGCAAGGGAAGCAAAGACTACTGGGGCGTGAACCGCCTCGGCGTATCATTAGTGTGGAACCTATTTTAAACACGGAG
>UMGF01040375.1_pt1 | contig 20121 bp, 12 predicted proteins | sample 1965181 | NCBI WGS metagenome assembly UMGF01 (sample SAMEA4836063, study PRJEB28245) | human gut metagenome | biome: gut microbiome; material: fecal sample | place: Denmark | collected 2008 | reverse complement strand
CCCGCCACAAGCACAACTCCGACAATTATTGCCACCGCTGCCCCTGTGCTCAAGGTTGCCCCCGAGGAAGCTGCAGATGTCTGCTGTCCCGGCTCAGATGTATTATCCGCCTCTAAACTTGTCTGTGTCTCCTCAGGTGTTGTGCTCTCAGTCTCACTTTGCGGCTCTGTCGGCTGTTCATCGGTCTCATGGCTTATATCCACCTCAGGAGCAGGAATAATATCGCCGACCGAAGCAGCCTCCGACTCAGCCGGTGTAATACCTGACACGCCAAGAAGAATCTCCGCTGTCGCCATGCCTTCAGCATACGCTGTAATCTTGGTACCGCCTATTTTAAATGCATTCGCAAGCACCTGTGCCTTTCCGTTCTCAACTGCTGCAAGCGGCTGTGATATTGCGGCAACAGACTCATCCTCGGACGCAAAATATATCTTTTCCGTCGCGTTCTCAGGAGTAACCTTGGCAATTATAGAGTATGTGCCATCCGCATTGTCTACCACCTCAAGCTCCATGCTCTCGATTGCGACATCCTCTGCAGCATTCTCTTCACCTGCACCCTCGAATTCCATTCCGGATAAAGTGAAGGTTATCTCAATAGTCTTAGGATTCTCAATATCCTTGAAATCAGCTACATGCTTCTTTACGACAACCTCTTCAACCATGGAACCATCCCATGAGTTGATTGGGTCATTGGTATCGAATATCCCCGAGGACTTGAGTGCACTCTTAGGCTCCGTCTGTGTGATGGTAAGCTCTGTTCCGTCCACAACAATCTTATCATACATTATATTACATGCCGAAAGCTTGGACTTCTTAGCCTCTCCAAGTGTAACATCATGGTCTTTGATATAGATTGCCGTCATGTGGCTTAAGCTGTCAACGCCGGCCTTTGCCGCATCATCGGATAAATCCTCGTCACAGTTGAAGGTAAGCGTGTATGTGCCGTCACCGTTTACTGTTATCGGCCTGCCGTATTCATTGGAAAAATATGAGTTGTCATTATCGTTATAATATACATTTACCGCAAGCGATATCTCATTGGCACCCGCCTTGTGTCCGACAACCACACGCGTAACAGCACTCTTTCCTGTCGAGGCGGTTGTTGTCACATAGGCAACTCCGTCCGTCTTTGCAAGCACCTTGCCCGTCCGCGATACGGTCACTACGTCCTCATTTGAGGAACGGTAGGTAAAATACTCTTTTGCGTCATTTGTCTGTGCACCGATATATGTATACGAATCGGCATTGAGTTCAAGCTGCTCAGGAACGGAGAGCTCAATATCCTCCGCGCCCTTTCCGGCAATGACAGTTACGGTCATACTCTTGCTTACGCCATCCTTCTGGCTGTACGCAGTGATTGTTGTCGTTCCTATTCCGCGCGCGCGGATACGTCCATCATATACCGTGGCAACAGAAGGATCATCTGTTTTCCAGAGTACAATATCGTTCGTATCCTCAGGTAAAATATTCTTTACTGAGGTCTCGTAAAGTGCACCGACCTCGATGCACAGCCCATCCTTCTCCATCTGGAAATCAGTGATAGGAACTATCTGTGTACCCTTCGATAAGTCTGAGCAGTCGGCAGGTCCTTCAAGATATTTTCCTCTGAGTATAGCTGCAATCAGATCCGGATATACAGGCTCACATTTTTCCCTGTCAATAAGGGTGAAATTATAGTCCGTAGGCTCCTTTGCAAGATCATACTCTCCGTTATCCCAATAGCATGCCACAATCATGCCTGTGCTGCATATTCTGTTGACAACCTCATAATGGTATGCCCTGTCCGCCTCATTTCTCTTATCAATCGCACCATACTCACCCACTATTACAGGAACCCCCTGTGATGTGAACTTCTCAAGCTGTGCAAATTCGGCAATAAGCTCATCGGTCATATCCTTCGTCCACTCTGTGTAGGTTGTGTTCTCAGCAAGTCCGAACAGCCAGTTATAATAGTGAACTGACAGGAACAGCCTGTTCTCGACAGTATCCTCCGGAAGTCTGAAATCATACTGCGTTGTATTGGTTATGTTCGTGTATCTTCCCGGAACAGACAGCCATCTGTATGCATTATTTGAGCCTGTTCCTCTTACAGTGTCAACGAACACCTGATTAAGCTCCATTACCCTGTCCATATCGAACTGAATGTTGTTCCCCGGACCTGTCACCTCATTCATCGACTCGAATATAAGGTGTTCATCATAGTCCTTGAACCTCTTTGCAATCTGCTTCCAGACCGCCTTGTATTTTTCCTTGACGGAATCAAAGTCATCCGAAGCAATCCGAAGCCAGCCTGTCTGCTCTGCTCCATCATGATGGATGTTGACAATCACATACATATCCTGCTCAATGCAGTAATCTACGATGTCCTGAACACGGCTTATCCATTTGTCATTGACTGCATAGCCGTTCTCGTCATCAATCATTGTTCCCCATGTAACAGGAATCCTCACAGTATTGAAGCCGTTATCATGTACGGTCTTTATGACCTGCTTTGTTGTCTCAACATGCTGCCAGAGCGTCTCATTAGGAGTAAACCCGGTATGTCCGTCCATGGTATTTCCAAGATTCCATCCGGCTCCCATCTCCTCAACCATCTCCTGTGCCGTAAGCACACGGAAAGGCTGCTGTGTGGCTGCCGTGACAAGCACCTTATCATCTGAAGCATATACACCCACCGGAAGCTGTGCCATAACCGTTACTGCCATCATTACCGCCGCTGTGGCAACCGCACACACACGTCCAAATAATTTTCTCATTATCCTTCCTTCTCCTTTCGTTCAATATCCTTAAAAATATATAACGCACCTGCACTTATCGTGTAAATAATGCAGGCCGGCCCTATAAGTATCATAAAATACATTGTAGTTGTATTCCAGAACATGACCACAACCTCAAGAGCAACAATAGCCGTCATCACAATTGAGCGCCCAAAGTACCTTGTATAAATCTCAAAGGAATTTTTCATGGTATTTATAAAAGAATTTTCATATCTCGCAAGCAGCGCATAGGAATACATAAAACCGCTTATTCCAATGGCTATCGCCAATATTCCCATCACAAGGCAGATGAATGGATTGCCTTCAAGCTTTTCAAAAAGCTCAAAATCAAGATATACCGCATAAGCTATCAGCAGATTTAATAGTCCAAGTGGAATACCCTTCTTCCAGTTTTCCTTAAACGCAGCCCAGAAAGCTTGGAATATATACCCTTCACTTCCATCAGCCATCTTAAGCCCCACAGCGAATGCTGCCGTGGTCGAAGCCCCGATTGTTACAATGGGCAATGAAAATAATAACCAGAAAAAATTCAGCTTCACAACTACCCAGAATGTTGATATGAACTTATAGAGCGGGCTGTCAACGCTGAAAAACTTCATCTAAAGCCTCCTTTCCAAGTAACCAACGTCACTGTTTCATGTTTCATAATTGAAAAAGCTGCCGCACCTAAGTGCTACCTTAGTGCAACAGCCTTTTCATTTTAGATATGCATTACTATCAAGTTCAAATTCAGGAAGCCTTACTTGGCATCCTTAGCACGAACCTCTTCCTCAAGCTGATGACGGATTGCTGCTTCGTTCTCATTCCAGGCAATGCACTCCTCATATCCATACTCATAAGCATCAGAAATCATCTTAGATACGATTGACTCATACTCTGCATCTGTGGAAGCATATATGGCATTCCAGCTTCCCTTTACGATACAGTCTGTAACCTGATTCCATGTAACCTCAAGCTCATCTGATCTTACACCATCTGTGTAGGTTGTTGCCGGAGCTACCTTGTATGCGTGGTGGTTAAGGTAATCCTGAACCGAGACAGCACTTGTCTTGTCTCTCCAATCCTGCTCAATGCTGCATGAAGCCTCAGCGAGATTGCTCTTCCAGTTCTGCCAGTTGTAGGTCTCACCGTTAGAATCCGGGTTCTTTGCATCAAGTGACCATGTGATATTGTTAATCTGCTGACGTCCATCACCGAATGTACCTAAATCATCAGGCATTACTGTGTTTACATCTCTGATTGCACTTGCGCCAAGTGTTGTGAAGTTAGTGTTCTTCTCATCATCGTAGTACCATGTAACTCCCTCAGGGCCATACTCCGATACCATTCTGCCCTCAGGTGTGCACAGCCAATTGATAATCTCCAGACAAAGCTCAGGATACTCTGTCTTAGAACCAATAGACCATATTCTGTTGCCGCCGGCTGTATCCATTCCATATACAATAGGAGTTGCATCCTCAGGCTTCATTGTGAGCATCATCTTGTCATCCTTAATGTGCTCCTCTGTGTTGTATGCAAGTGAACCTGCATAGTTGAAGATTGAGAAGAATACACCACCGTTTAATACCTTATCAATCATCTCATTGTATGTCTGAGTCATTGAATCCGGGTCGAGAAGTCCTCTCTGATAAAGTGTGTTAAAGAACTTCAGCATCTCAAGATATGGGCCATTCTCCTCAAGTGCACCATGGAACTCACCTGTATCACTGTCGTACAGGCCAAGATGAAGCTCATCATAGCCATACCATGCTGTCGCCATAGACTTAACATACATTACCATGTTGCCATCCCAATCCGGCCAGAGTGACACACCATAGGTCTTGTTACCCTTGTCATCTGTAGGACAGAGAGCCTGCATTGACGTAAGTAAATCCGCAAGGTCATCAAGTGACTTAACCTCAGGGTAATCAAGTGCCTTGTAAAGATCCCATCTTAAATCCCATGTATAGAAGAAATCCTGATGATCCTCACTGCTTGTAGCTATTCCATGGCCAATACCATGTACAAGTCCGTCTGAGTTAATCTGCTTGTTCTTCTCAAGTGCAGCCTGCATATTCTCTGCTATGTATGGTGCACAATCGTTTAACATATTGTCCTCATTCCAGTCAAGAAGTGCACCTGCCTCAACAGCAGCCTTATACTGCTTGCCTGCACTTCCGAATACAACAATGTCACCTAAGTTTCCGGACTCCATTCTTGTATCGAAGGTTCCGTCCGAATCAGGGATGATGTTAAGCTTGACATTGAAACGGTCTAACATCTCCTTGGCAAACCACCCTACCTGTTCACCATTGTAGTTAGCTAACTGGCTGAATACAGTAAGTGTTATAGGGTTCCCTTTCTTATCGGTACCGGCTCCGTTGCTCTTTGAGCACGCGCTCATCGACAGCACCATTGCAGCCGATAATGTTACGGCTGTAAGCTTTTTTAATAATTTGGATTTTCTCACGTATTTGTCCTCCTTTTTTTATTGACCTGCTTTTGTATTTTATCTATTTTCATACACTAAAGCAATCATTTGTTAATAATTAACGCCTTAACCCTTAACCGCACCTAACATAATACCTTTTTCAAAGTATCTCTGAAGGAACGGATATACCAGAAGAATAGGTATGATTGTTACCATTGATACCGTATACTTGATTACCTTCATGTTCATCTGCTGCTGCATTGCCGCTGTTGCCGCTGTTGTATTATTCATGATACTGTCAAGATTACTTGAGGAGTTGAGGTATACATACAATCTGTGCTGCAGTGTATAGAGCTTAGGACTGTTCTGCATGTAGATAAGTGAATCGGTAAACGAATTCCAGTGACCTACAGCACCGAAGATTGTGATTGTGGCAAGTATCGGCTTACACAGCGGAAATACAATCCTTCTGAATACGGTCATAAATCCCGCACCATCAATATATGCGCTCTCCTCAAGCTCCGCCGGAATTGATTCAATGTACGTCTTGACAAGAATTATGTTATACGGTGCCACAATTCCCGGAAGAATATATACAAGGTAGTTATCCGTAAGTCCCAGCATGAGGAAGTTCAGATATACAGGAATGATACCTGCATTAAAGTACATTGTAATAACAAGGAATCTGTACCATAGCTTTCTGTGCCACATCTCCTGCTTAGTAACAAGGTATCCTGCAAGAGCTGAGGCAAGCACCATGAGGAATGTTCCTATAAGTGTTCTTGAAACCGATACAAGAAATGCATTTCCAAGGTCATTAACCTGAAGCATCGCAGCATAGTTGTGGAAATTGATTCCTACCGGATAAAAGTTGATTTTTCCCGCACGTACCAGATCATTTGATGAAATCGTATTGATGAACAGGTAGTAGAATGGGAAAAAGCATGACAATGTAAACAATCCGAAAAACAGGTAGTTTAATATATTGAATACAATGTCTGATGGTTTTAATTTGTACTGCTTTTTATGTTTTTTGTAATAAGCCTTCTCGGCTCTCTCATCAAGCCTTTCCTGCTTTGTCTTAGCCATGTTCCCACCTCCTATACAATACTCTCGCCACGGATAGCTTTTGAAATTCCGTTAGCTACAAAGAGCAAGATTACACTGACAATAGTCTTAACCATACCTACAACAGTTGAGAGAGGTATGAGTCCTCCGCTGATACCCAGCTTATATACATAGAGATCAAGTACTTCTATAGTTCCTGAGTTGTTAGCTGTCTCGAATACAAGGTACTGATCCATACCATTGCTGAGGATTCCGGCAACAGCCATAAGAAGAAGTACACAGTATGTAGGAAGAAGTCCTGGAAGTGTTATGTACCACATCTTCTGGAAACGTCCGGCGCCATCGACCGTAGCAGCCTCATAGAGCTGTACATCGATACCGGAGATAGCTGCTATGTAAATGATTGCGCTCCAGCCTGTTCCCTTCCACATGCCCCATGCAAGCATCTTGAACCATGTTCCGTTATCACCCATCAGATAGTTGGTTGCGTGATTAGCACCTGTAATCATTGTGAGGAATCCGTTTAAGAAACCATCTGTTGAGAAGATTGCATAAGCTATAGCGTATACTAAAACCCAGCTTATGAAGTTAGGAATGGTTGTAAATGTCTGTACAAACTTTCTGAACCATGTACACTTAATCTCCGAAATAAATATCGCGAATACCATCGGAACCCAGCTTGTTGCAATTCCAAGTCCACTCATTACCAGAGTGTTACGAAGAACTCTCACGATATCTCTTCTCGTTGCGGCATTGTTAAAAAGATACTTAAACCATTTAAAACCTACAAAATTATCTGCTGAAAGAGTTCCACCTGCAGAATAATCGAAGAATGCGTATCTCCATCCAAACAGTGGCAGATAACAGAATATGAATGCCAGCATTGCGAATGGAAGAAACATGAGGAACAATCTGTACTTCGTCTGCATCTCCATCTTATCTGTCCTGGCTGCTCTTGGCAGTACAATAAGATTTAAAACTGCCATTGCGAGCTGTATCACTACAATACCCAGAAATAAAAACCATCCTGCTGCGAATGCAGGGGCAACCTTCTCTGGTCTGCTGCATACAGCCATCTCATTATAACCTAATAAAAGAAATATAAGTCCTGCGCCTTCAAAGGCTGAGCCAGCCAGTGAAATGATATTGCTCAGGTTCTTCATCTTAAGATTTCCAAGTGATACACAGGAGCCTCCGGCACATACTACAATGCCTATGCATATAAGCATGCTTCCCACAAAAATAAATGTGTAAGCGCTCTGTGATACCCAGCCCTGACGAATAGCTCGTCCGGCTCCGCTAATAAGACTGTCGTATGACACGCCTGCCGTAAATACCGAAAGATTCTTACTTATCAGTGCTGAAAAACGTCCCGGATTGACTGCCGGAAGAAACATCATAAACACGGACAGAAGTGACACTAAGCGTGACACGTAATAGAACTTATTAGCTGTTTTCTCTCTTTTGCTAATTTTTTCGTTCATCTTGATACCTCCTTGCTTTATGATTACATTATATATTTTTAATCATTTTTTTAATACAGTCATTATAAGTTCAAAATTACATTCATTTTTTGCAGTGTAATTTTAAGCTCATAAATCATCTGATTACACAGCAAAAAGCCAGTAACATTCTCAATGTTTCCCGCTTGCAGCACATATGCTTCCAGCATATATGCTGCAAGCATATATAAAATTGATTCAGTACTTCCTGAGCCAAAAAAACTGCCGCCCGGAAATTGCTTGCCGGACGGCAGTTAAATGTGTCTGGTATTATCAGGAAAAATCCGTAAAATTATCCTTACTTTTTCTTCTTAACTGCCACAACAACGATTGCTGCAACAACAACTACTGCTGCAACGATAGCAATAATAACGCCTACTGATACACCGCCATTGGATGCCTCAGCATTTGCATTAGCTGCTGTAGTTTCAGGAGCTTCACTCTTAGTCTCTGTGGACTGTGAAGTTGCTTCTGTTGCTGCTGTGTCACCACTTGCTGCCGCATCAGGGTTATCGTAAGCTAAACCTGATACTGTGAATGTAACCTCAATGTCCATACCTGCTGATAATGTGTATGCGAACTCATTATCTGCCTTAAAGCCGTCATTGTATGTATTGATAAGAAGAGCCTTGATGTAATCCTTGGTATCAGGATCCTGGAAGGCGGTATCGAAATCATATACACTCTTGCCACCCATCTTAACCTTGATATCTGTAAGCTCTACGCCCTTATCAAGAGGAATATCTGTTGAAAGGAATAAGAGGTTAAGTGTCTCTGCATCATCTGCAAAATCAACACCCGTGAGAGATACCGTGTATGTACCGTTTCCCTTGATAACGGCATCACTGATTGTACCTGTTCTTACAACTTCATCATTGCCGTTCCAGCCTGTAATCTGGTCAAACTCAGGAGTTCCAAGACCATAGCTGTCATTCCATGCGTTACGGAATGAGTAAGCTGCTGTCTGGACACCGATGTATACGTTGAACTCGCCATTAGCATCGAATTCGCCATTGCCTGTTACCTCGCCTGCCTCAGCATTCTTGCCGAAATCAGAAACTGTAAATGTAACCTCTACAGACTGAACACCTGCAAGCTGATCTGCTGTCCAGAGACATGCTGTAGCGTCCATAAGGTCGCCGCCTGCAATACGCTGATCAAGATGGCTGTCATCACCTGCTGTTGCTGTGTTGTCCGGTGCATTCCACTCATTGTAAAGGTTAACTCTTGTATCTACGCCGGCACCATCTGCTGAACATGTGTAGCTTGGTCCCTGAAGTGCAATCTCCTCACCGTTAATCTTGATGCTATCGATTGTGAGCACACATGCCGTACCCATAAGTGCCTCACCGTTTGGAACCTGAAGTGCATTATAAGCTCCGAGATCCTGTGCCTCTGCGGCTGTCATGGATACTGTGTAGGTTCCGTCACCTGTGATTGTGGCATCCACATACTCTGCCTCATATTCGCCCCAGCTCTCGTTGTTGATGGTAAGATGTGCCACCGCCTCTGTAGCTCCATCCGTTTTTTCTGCCTGCTTGGCAGCACCGCCTGCTGTACCGAAGCCTGATACCGTGAAATTAACTACCATAGATGTAACACCTGCAATCTGCTCCGATGTGAGGATGCGTGCTGTTGCATCTGCAACATTTCCCTCTGCTACACGGCAGTCAGCGTGCTTGTCATCACCTGCTGTTGCTGTCGCATCAGGGTCATTGTATTCATTGTAGATGTTAACTCTCGTATTAACACCTTCGCCGTCTGCCGAACATGTGTAGCTTGAACCCTGAAGTTCTGCATTCTCACCGTTGATTTCGATTGAATCAACCGTAAGAACAGCACCTGTTCCGAGAATGCTCTCACCATTTACAACCTCAAGTGCGTTAAAAGCTCCAAGGTCAACAGCTTCTGCGGCTGTCATGGACACTGTGTAGGAGCCGTCTCCCGTAATCTCCGCATTGCCCCACTCCGCATCAAAGTCAGCCCAGTCCGCTGTGTTAAGGTTCAGATATGCTGTACCGTCAGGAAGTGACGATGTGTCCTGACCTGCAAGTACCGGAACCGCATTGGAAAGGACAAGTGTTCCGGCAAGAATGCTTGCCAATACTTTTTTGAACTTTCTCATAGATAAAACCTCCTTAAAATATTTGCTAAAGGGTATGCGTAACCCACCCTCAGCGTTTAACCTTATTCTATTCCAAGGATAAAAATAAAAAAACATTGTATTTTTTACATTTTTTACACTCTAATTTTTACTTTTATTAGGCAAAATGACAGTAACCATCGTTCCCTCTCCCTCCACGCTGTCAATATTCACGCCATACCCATTGCCATAGCACAGCTTGATTCTCTGGTCAATATTTGACATGCCTATACTTGAATGTTTGGATATGCTGTCCTCCTTAAGACTGTTTCTGACTTCTTCAAGCTGTTTTTTTGTCATTCCGTTGCCGTTGTCCGACACTTCTATAATAAGACAGCCGTCACTTGAATCCGTATTGCCCTGTGCTGCCGTCCCTTCCGTTCCGTTTATTTTTTCATATATGTGTATCTTGATATATCCCGTCCCATCTACACCCTCGAGTCCATGAACAACTGCGTTCTCAACAATAGGCTGTAAAAGCAGCGGCAGAAGCATATACTCCTGCGTGTCAATCCCATCATCCACAGTGAGAGTATAATTGACCCTGTCATCAAATCTTATCTTCTGGATTTTAATGTATGTATCGATGTGTTCGAGCTCATTTGCAAGCGTTGTATATGTGGTTCCTATATTTACAAGCACATACCGTAAAAGCTTTCCAAGAAGCTTTATCCCGGTTGCGACCTCCCTGTCCCCTGCCGTGAATGCCTTCATTCTGAGCGTCTCAAGGGTATTATACAGAAAATGCGGATTTATCTGGCTTGCAAGCATCTTAAATTCCATCTCCTGCTGTTCATTCTGCAGCTGCTTCTCATTTAACATCGCCTCATACATGGCGACCTTCTGCTGCTCTATGGTGTCAACCATCACAAGTAGATCCCCATAGGCCTGCTGTAATTCATAGCTTCCGGAAAAGCTTTTGAGAATATTGTAATCCTCATTGCTCGCCTTGTGCATCTCGTCTCTGAGCGTATTAACCTGGCTTACGAAATTATGCGAGAACTGTATCATGAACACCGCCGGAACCACAAGCGCCACAACAACTATCAGCAAGGATATATACAGGGTCTTCATAATACTCCACATTGCCTTTTTGTCAATTGTTGTAACGTACAGATTCTTGTCCGACACCTTTAAGGACTGTGAACCTATCTCAACAAGACTGTCCACACCTTCAAAATCATCCATAAATTTTTCGGAATAGTATTTTTCCGTCCGATTCACCTCAAAAGGCAGCTTTTTTCCATAGTAGCTTCTCTTGTTACTATAAAATATTTCGCTGTCAGCAAAGGTTATCAGGGTTATATATTCACTGTCTCCAAGCCTGCTTTCAAGATAATTCTCACTCACCTTTATCACCATGACCACCTCGCAGCTGCTTCCAAGGACTGTTATCTTTCTTACAAGCGAATAGCTGTACTCGACATTCTTATAGCTGTTTGGTTCCACTATCAGCTGATAAAACGGGCTGTACTGTGAAACAGCCTTCTGATACCAGTCCTTAGCCTTTATTTCATCTGTTACTGTCTTAAAATATTTAAAGTCCGACGCATATGGTGTTGTGGTATATATCGTTATGCTGCCTATCTGGCTATAATTCTGTACAAATGAATCTATAAGCGTATATGCCCTCGCCGCATCCCGGAATTCCATCTCACTTCCATATTTGCCGCCAAGCACTTCTATCGTCCTGCTGTCATAGGCAATACTGTCGGATATGTTGTATATCTGGTCGCTGACCTCCTTCATTATCTTTTTAGATGAGTTGTTGCTGCCATGTAAAAGATCCCTGTGATGATTTAACAGCATATTGTATGTATTCAGTATAAGGAAAACGCCAAGTGCAAGCACCGGTATCACCACCGCACACACATACACGATATTAAACTGTTTTCCTATCTTCATTTTATTAAAAGAAATCATGTCAAACCTCGTCCTGTATTTTGATTATTCTAATATATCACATTCCCTCTGCAGTCCACAACATACAAAAAATGATGTAAACAGATAAAAAAAATATGGTAGTTATTTTTTCATGCCTACTATATAATCATTCTATAGGATTTTTCCTAACAGTTAATTACACAGCTACATAATTTTTAGTTAAGGATCAGGAGGTATAAAATGAAATTCTCTAATGGTTGCTGGCTTGAGAAGGAAGGCTGTTCCTGCTTCTCACCTCAGGAAGTATATTTTACCAGGATTGAAAAGAACAAGGTCACACTGTGTGCACCTACAATAAGAATAATCACAAGAGGCGATACCCTCGGAAGCATCAACCTTACGGTTGTGATAACTTCCCCTGCTAAGGGTGTCATAAGAGTACAGACCTGCCATCATGCAGGAATGTCGGCAAAGAGCCCTGCATTTGAGCTAAATACAAGCGAAAACAACATGAGTGTGACTGAGACGGATGAACTCATCACAATAACAAGCGGTGATCTGTCCCTTGAGATTACCAAGCTTCCTTGGAGCATGACATATAAGCACAAGGGAAGAGTTCTCTCTAAGAGCGGAAGAAAAGACCTCGCACTTATGAAAACCGACTGGAAGGGTTACGCTTATGACAAGGGTGACTACACAGACACCTACATCAGACAGCAACTTTCAATGGGCGTAGGTGAGCTTTTATACGGCTTTGGCGAGCGCTTCACTCCTTTTGTGAAGAACGGACAGTCAATAGATATATTCAACCAGGACGGTGGCACAAGCACTGAGCAGTCCTACAAAAACATTCCTTTCTATGTATCAAACAAGGGCTATGGCGTGTTCGTAAATCACCCTGAGAAGGTGTCCTTTGAAGTCGGAACCGAGATGGTCACAAAGGCAGAGTTTTCTGTTGAAGGAAGCTATCTCGACTACTTCTTCATCGACGGACCATCCATGAAGGATGTACTTGTAAAGTACACCGACCTCACCGGCAAGCCTTCACTTCCGGCACCTTGGACCTTCGGACTGTGGCTCTCAACATCATTTACAACCAACTACGATGAAAAGACCGTAATGAGCTTCATCGACGGCATGCTTGACCGCGGTATTCCTCTCAGGGTATTCCACTTTGACTGCTTCTGGATGAAGGAATTCCACTGGTCAGACTTTGTATGGGATGAGCGCGTGTTCCCTGACCCTGAGGGCATGTTAAAAAGAATAAAGGCTAAGGGTCTTAACATCTGTGTATGGATCAACTCCTATATCGGACAGGAATCCGTGCTCTTTGCTGAAGGTGTTGAGAAGGGCTATTTTGTAAAGAGAACTAATGGCGATGTATGGCAGTGGGATATGTGGCAGCCGGGAATGGCACTTGTCGACTTCACGAACCCTGACGCCTGCAAATGGTTCCAGAGTAAGCTCGAAGTGCTTCTCGACATGGGCGTCGACTGCTTCAAGACCGATTTCGGTGAGAGAATCCCTACCGAGGATATCATGTACTTCGACGGCTCAGACCCTAAGAAAATGCACAACTACTATACATACCTCTACAACAAGTGCGTATATGAGCTTCTTGAGAGAAAGCGCGGCAAGGGTGAAGCTGTTCTTTTTGCCCGCTCCGCTACCGCAGGCGGTCAGAAGTTCCCTGTTCACTGGGGCGGTGACTGCTGGTCAGACTACGAGTCCATGGAAGAAAGCCTTCGCGGCGGTCTTTCGTTATGTATGTCGGGCTTCGGCTACTGGAGCCACGATATAGGCGGCTTCGAGAGCACCTCAACACCTGACGTATATAAAAGATGGGCAGCCTTCGGTCTGTTAAGCTCCCACTCACGTCTGCACGGAAGCTCCTCCTACCGCGTACCTTGGGCATACGATGAGGAGGCTGTCGATGTAGTCCGCACCTTCACATTGTTAAAGGCTTCACTTATGCCTTACCTCTACCGCAACGCAGTCTATGCTTCACAGACCGGTATTCCTATGATGAGAAGCATGGTACTTGAATTTACGGCTGACCGCAACTGCTCATATCTCGACAAGCAGTATATGATGGGTGACAGTCTCCTCGTTGCACCGGTTTTCAACGATGAGAGCATTGCAGAGTACTACCTGCCTGCCGGCACATGGACTAACTACTTCACCGGAAAGAAATACACAGGCGGCTGCTGGTATTCAGATAAATGCGACTACCTTGAGATTCCTCTTTTCGTCAAGGAGAACTCCATCGTGGCAGTTAACCCGGACGCTGACCGTCCTGACTACGACTATGCAGACAATGTAACCTTCCGCGTATATGAGCCATCGGACTGCACAACAACGGTCTATGACATGAAGGCAAACGCCGACACCACAATAAGTGTCAGGAAGTCCGGCAATGAACTCACAATAACCATCACCGGAACAAAGAAGTGCAATGTCGAATTAGTCAACCTGGCAACAGAGACCGACCTCACAGGACTTACCGCCGGAACGTATACTGTTACGGTTAAATAATTACAGTTATACAGTTAAATAAATAGATTCATTTTAGCCGGCGATATCTTCCGGTATCTGCCCAGCAAATGAAATAATGTGCTCAAGGGCAGAGAAAACATCCGTATATCGTGACGTTCTCTGCCCTTACTTGTTGAAAAAATAGTTTTAGGCAGAGAAAAATAATAGTTTTTATGTAAAACAGCCATTTTTCTCTGTCCAAAGTATAAATTATCAGATGTTTGGGCAGACACAATAACCCGGACAGACAAAAAATTCTGCCCTAGAGGCAGGAATTTCCTGTCAAGGGCAGAAATTATACTCCCGCTATTCATTCAAACTTTCCAGCATATTCTCTATATACTTCTCCACCTCCTCAAGCGTTGCGGCATTGGATATGCTCTTATAGGCATCCCTGTCAAACACAAGCCCTGCATTTGTCTCAAGAAATACATACCGCTCACCGTCCGCAAAGCCGTATGCAGCAAGCTCCCTCTGGTCTAACTTCGCTCCGTTTTCCATCCACAGAGAGCTCTTATCATCATACTCAATAGGCATGAATATTCCTGTCATACCCGCTTCATGTCTGTGATGATATCGCTTCCTGTCACCCTGACGATTGGCGTTATGGCACACGGAAGCAGCACCTAAACCGTCTCAACATGTTTTGACATCCGAACCCTAAGTTATAAAAAATAGGAGAAGATTCTCATAAATCTTCTCCTGTTAGATTCCCACAGCCTATTTTCTGCTCCACACATAGCAGAACGCCTGTGTTCTGGCTGCGAACTTGTATTTCTTTAAAAGCTCCCTGACCTCAGCCTTGGTGTACCATCCCGGCGTAATCTCCTCAAAGGTGGAGGTGCTCTCCTTGAACTCTCCTCTTGCCTTTCCTACTATGCACACATTAGTCTCATTTGAAAAGCCCACCGCACTGTAGCTTGTCCCAATCATATCGTCAACTCTGTAAAGCTCCAGTCCTGTCTCCTCAAGCAGCTCCCTGCATGCGCTCTGCTGCGGCTCCTCACCCGGGTCGATAAGTCCGGCAGGGAAATTGTATACCCAGTCACCGACAGCCATACGGAATTCCTTGTTGAGCACAATCCTCTCGTCAGCCTCATCTGTGGCGATGATAACCACCGCATCAGCCACCTTGCCGTGCAGCTTGTCATAATCAGTTATATCGTCACTACGGCTTATCATCTCATATATCTTCTGCTTGCCGTCAACCGTCTCATATTCCACATCATAGCGTGTTATAAATCTGCCTTCCTCGCGCTTTGTTATACCTTTAAATTCCATTTTTATACCCCTGCATACTGCAGGCAATACTTGCAGTACTGCCGCCTATAAGTAGTTTGAAATTTTTTCTTTCAAACTTATGCTCCTGTATACTGCAAGGCAGTACTGCCAACAATAAATAGTTTGAAATTTTTATTTTCAAACTTAGCCTCTATTATCATATTTGATTCTGAAATTGCAAAACACAGCTGTGAAGTTAATCAATCGTATAAATTCCAGATTTTCGCAATTATAAAATTATATATTTTGTATCTATAAATTGCATTAGGGTAATTTATAAATTAATCATCACCGTCTGTCTTATATCCTCAACGCTCATTCCAAGACTTATGATATATTCGCCATGTTCGTATGTAAAAGCAGACTTGCTCTCGTCATAGTATGAGAAAGCCTTCTTGTCAAGCTCAAAGCGCACATGCTTTTTCTCACCCGGAGCAAGCTTTACCTTTTCAAAGCCCTTAAGCTCCATAACAGGTCTTTCAACACTTCCCTTCGGAGGTGTGACATAGAGCTGGACAGTCTCCATTCCCGTCATCTTTCCTGTATTGGCAAGCTCAGCACTTACTACGATTCTGTCATTTTTATCCCACTTGTCCTTGTGGCTGTCATGCACAGCCTTCTCACCATCCACCTTTACATGCTTAAGTGAGAAATCCGTATACGAAAGACCATGTCCAAAGCAGAAATTCGTGTCAACCTTGTTGCTCACATAGTAACGGTAGCCGACAAAGACGCCATCCTTATACTCAAGTCTGTCCTCCTTGCCAAACTCACCAAGCCTGACAGAATATATGTCCTCAGTGTGCTTAGGGAATGTCTCCGGAAGCTTTCCTGAAGGATTAACCTTGCCCGTAAGCACATCGGCAACCGCCATCGCACCCTCAAGTCCGGAATAATAATACCATACAACCGCCTTCGCCTTTTCAAGCCATGGCATTTCAACAGGTGCACCGCCCATAATTACCACTATCGTATCAGGGTTGGCATCAAGGACAGCCTCTATGAGCTCATCCTGATGATACGGAAGCTTCAGGGTGCTTTTATCACGGCCCTCAATATCATAATCATGGTTAAGCCCAGCAAAGATAATCGTCTGCCTGTTCTCCCTTGCGAGCTTTACAGCTCTTTGTCTATACTCATCTATCCGTGCCATAAGCGTCTCATCTGCGCTCTCTTCCTTACGGCTGCCCGCATTTTCAAGAGAAGTCTCCTGCCAGCTCTCATCCTGTGCGTCATCCTTGTCCGGCAGTACATAACCCGGCTCATACACAAAGCGCGTGTCACCACCGCCCGCATTCATAAGTGCCCTCAAAGGTGTGACCTCATAGATAGCCTTAATCTCAGCACTGCCTCCGCCATTAGAATGGATTGCAGTCGCATTACGGCCAATCACTGCGACCTGTGAATCAAGTTTTAACGGAAGAAGCGTCTTATCATTCTTGAGAAGAATAACCGATTCCTCTGCTGTCTTTCTCGCAGCCTTTATATGTTCAAAGCTATGGAAACAGCCCTTCTTCCTCTCCCCTGTGCCCGGAAGCATCTTAAGCCTGTACATAAGCCTTAACAGATTTGCAACCTTCTTATCAATATGCTTTTCCTTTACTTTTCCATCCTCCACAGCTTTCTTTAGCGGATTAGCCATACAGTAATCGTCGAAATTAAAGGTTATAGACATCTCAAGGTCAAGCTCACTCTCCGCGGCCGCCACCGTGTCATGCACACCTCCCCAGTCGCTTATCACGGTTCCGTCATAGCCCCATTCTTTTCTTAAAATATCCCCTAACAGATATCTGCTCTCACAGCAATGCTGCCCGTTAAGCATATTATAGGCTCCCATTATCGAGTAGGAGTGAGCCCTATTCACCGCGGCATCAAAACCCGGCAGATACAGTTCATAGAGTGTTCTCTTATCTACAATGGTGTCAACCCACAGTCTGTTCGTCTCCTGCCCGTTTACCGCGAAATGCTTCACGCAGGCAGCTACATCCGCCTTTTGTATTCCCTTTATAAGTGGAACCGTCATCTCCGATACAAGATACGGGTCCTCACTCATATATTCAAAATTACGCCCACATAGCTGTGTCCTCTTGATATTGATACCCGGCGCAAGAATAACATCCTTGCCTCTGCCACGCGCCTCAGCTCCAAGAACCTCACCACATTCTTTTGCCCTCTTAGGGTTCCAGGTAGCTGCTATTGCACTGTTAGACGGAAGATAGGTCACAGTATCATCACTGTCATATACATTCTTCCAGTCATTATCGACAAATTCCTGACGCACTCCCATCGGACCGTCAGACATGTGAAGCTCCGGTATTCCAAGGCGCGGCACACCCGCCGTCCTGAACAGACCTGCTCCATGTATCATTCCAATCTTCTCATCCAATGTCATCTGATTTACAAGTGACATTATATATTTTTCTCTTTCCTTTACAGTCCTTTTCCTGCTGCCTTCCGCACCCGCTTTTGCCATAAGAATCCTCTTTCCGAACATATTCCGGATATGTTCATGTTATTTTTTCATTAAGTCTGTTCAACAGACCTGATACCATCTGCAAAAATGTCTTTATACCTGTCACACCTTAAAATTCCTTAATTCTGTCATTACTATCATCGGTTGTCTTGTCAATCTTCTTAATCCGGACATAATAGCTCACATTATCGTTGACCACAACCTGTACCCTGTCGCCGACCTTGTGCCCCATGATAGCTTTGCCGATAGGTGATTCAATACTTATATAGTTATGCATGGAATCGCCTCTTATGCTTGTGACCAGCTTGTATGTCTCCGTCTCATCGTCATCCTCGAAATACACATCCACTGTGTTATTCATGCCGACCTCATCATCCTTGGATGTATCATCGACTATCGTGGCATATTTTAACATCTTCTCCAGATAACGGATACGTCCGTCATTTCTGTTCTTCTCCTTCTTAGCGGCATAGTACTCGAAATTCTCGCTTAAATCTCCCTGTGCCCTCGCCTCCTTAACGTCATTCAGTATTCTCTTTCTCTCAACAAGACGGCGGTATTCTATCTCCTCCTCAATCTTCTTAACATCGCTCGCCGTTAATCTCTCTCCCATGTTATTTATCCTCTCTTTGCTTAATTAAAACTTCCTTATACCATCTGCCTGAATCGGACAGCTCACTATCTGCAAATCCCGACAGCTTACTACAGCTGCTCGATATAAGAGCCGAAGTCTCCGCTTTATTAGAAAGGTTCCAGATGAAATAGCTTATATTGTAATCATCCATCACCTCTATCCACTTATTTCCCTCCTCATAATTGTTGCCCCCGTTTCCTGAGGCGTCACATATTCCGAACTCAGATACAATGACCGGAAGTCCACCGTCAACCGCTTTTTTCATCCTGTCTCTTAAATAATCCCTGTGTGTATCTGCATAAAAATGAAGTGCATACATTATATTGTCATAGCCTGTTATAGGGTCTGCTGCCGCCTTGTCGACATCCTGTGACCATGTAGGTGTTCCGACTATTATAACGGCATCCGGAGCATTTTCACGTATTACCGGAATTATCTTCTCTGCATAGGACTTGACACTGCCCCAGTCCGGTCCGCTGTTAGGCTCATTGCATATCTCATAAATCACATTGCCATAATCCTTATACTTTTCCGACATCTCAGCAAAAAACTTCTCTGCCTCATCTGCGTATGTCCAAGGGTCATGATCATTTAACACATGCCAGTCTATAATCACGTACATACCAAGCTTCGTTGCGGCCTGAACTCCCGTGTCTATAAGCTTCTTAAGCTTATCCTTGTCAGCATCACCGCCCTCGCAGTAACCGCCCTCCGCTGTGTACATGGCAAGCCTCACAGCATTAACTCCCCAGCTCTCAAGCTCCGCAAAGGTATCCTCATTCACATACTGTGGAAACCATCCTATGCCATGTGTGCTCACACCCTGAAGCTGAAATACCGCACCATGTTCGTCTGTCAGTGTCGTTGCGTTGACGCTCAGCTTACCATGCTGTGAATATGGTGTGCTGCCGGTTCCCGGTGTGCTGTCAGAACCTGAACTCTGCTGTTCCTGCTCACTCTGCATTGTTCCTATGTCTGATTTATCTTCCTGCACTGAGGTTTCCTGCTTCGCACTTTCCGCTTCTGTTGAAACCTTATGTGCCGGAGCTTCGTTCTCTGCAGTTCCGTTCTGTCTCTGTGATTCAGACCGTCCGCTCTCTGTCACAGTTGATTCCACCTCGGCAATTCCTTCACCATTGCTGCTTCCTTCTGTATCAGACATGCTGCCGGCTGCACCACCCTGACCAGAACCCGGTTCCTGAGTGTACGGAGCATTGTCTGCTGCCTTGGCGCAGGCCCCACATAGAGCTGATACAAAAAACACACTGAGAAGCAATATACATAAGCTCCTTGATTTTCTCATAATAATCTCCATTCCGCCGCCTTCGGTTGGCGGCACAAATAGTAATGAAAAACGTGCTTTTTACGTTTTTCACACTACCTCCTTGCATATGCGATGACCATCTGTAAAGCA
>UMGF01025088.1_pt1 | contig 21215 bp, 23 predicted proteins | sample 1965181 | NCBI WGS metagenome assembly UMGF01 (sample SAMEA4836063, study PRJEB28245) | human gut metagenome | biome: gut microbiome; material: fecal sample | place: Denmark | collected 2008 | reverse complement strand
GTTAAGAGTTCTCGCACAGAAGTCTGTCGGTGCCAGCGACAGTTCTCTATCTATCCAGGTAACTCACACAATTCAACAAATAGAGTTACTCGATAGCCAATTAGAAAGAGTTGAAGCTGAAATGACGGAAATCATGAAATTCAATGATTCTGTCATTATGACCATTCCTGGTATCGGATATATCAATGGAGGAATGATACTTGGCGAAATCGGTGACATCCACCGTTTCTCCAGCCCCAACAAGCTGCTTGCATATGCCGGTTTGGATCCTTCTGTCTATCAGTCTGGAAACTTTCAGGCTAAGAAGACCAGAATGTCAAAACGTGGATCTAAAGTCCTCAGATATGCACTTGTTAATGCAGCTCACAATGTTGTAAAAAACAACACCACCTTCAAGGCTTACTATGACGCCAAGATGGCTGAAGGTCGAACCCACTATAATGCCCTTGGGCACTGTGCCGGCAAGCTTGTCAGAATTATCTGGAAAATGATGACTGACAACCTGGAATTTAACCTCGATTAAGAGGTCTGGATACCCACATCATAGATTTGTTTAAAAGCGCCCACCATGGAGCCTTATTAAGGTTACCCATTTTTACCACGAAAAGGATTTATTAATTTCCAGCTAATTTAAGCTTGACTTTTCATAGCTGGTCTCGTTGACAAATATGATGGAGTATCTATATCTTTTATGTTGATTTTACACTTGCAATAAATTTTTACTCATTCTCATGCAAACTATTATTAATCTTGGTATTCAGTAATTCCATAAGCTCTTTCAGCATAAATTCCATTAACTTTCCAACATTCTTGGTTGCCATCCTTATTTCACAATATTGTTTAGGAGTACCTCCCGGAATATCATCCTTGAACGTAACATAGTCTTCTCCATCTTTAGTAAAATACTCGCATTTTGAATGGGCTATTGAATTTCTAATATGACGATAGTAATTTATATTTTCTTCTCCACAATATGTAGATGTATTATAAGTAACATATTTCTTTGCTTCATTGTTAAAGGCTACGTTAATACAACATTCTTTACCTAACAATTCTTTAGGCACAACAAGAAGTGCATACATAAACATTTGTAACATTGCTGGATTTCCTATTCCAGATGCATCCAAAATAGTATTAATATTTTTTTTATTTGATTCAGAGCATGACCATTTCATTTCCCTATAATAATTGCTACCCAGAAATTTGTTATTTTCAAGCTCGACCAATAGCGAAACATTTGCAATTATTTGACAAAAGATACTTTCATTTTTTTCTAAATTTATTTTCATAGTATAGCCTCTGTTGTGTTCAAGCATATCCGTACTGACGAGATTAACACTTAGAACTCCAGTCCTGATCACATTTTGCTTGGTTTTCTTAGTCCAAAACTTACTAATAATTAGCAAATAATTATTACTTTTTTCGTTTGTAATGCTAACCCATGTAATAGGGGCAAAATTGTATGTTCCATCATCATTATTTGTACCAAAATAAAATCAGGTTGCACACACATTGAAAAATGAGTGCCTTCCGATTTTCGTTTTATTGTCTTCATTTGTTTCATCTCCGCCTATTCAATCCTATCTATTCGACTTATTCAAGTTTTTTCAACTGTTATACATATTAGTATTTAATAATCCATATGTGCTCTGCAGAACTTCTGTATTATATTTAGTACTTGGCTATCATAATAAGTTGCACCACCATGAGCGTCATTGCCTTCCAGTTCATAATAATCCGCTTGATGTCCAGCAGCTACCAAAGTATCATACAGCACTCTGCTATTCTCTACTGAAACTATTGGGTCTAATTCGCTATGCAAAAGCAACACTGCTGGCAAATTTATTTCTTTTGTTATATACATTTCACAAGAAGCTTTCTTAGCCAGTTCCTCATTCCCCTCAATTTTATCCACACCAAGTAACGCCGCTGAAGGTCGCACTTGCATCCATGGTGGCAATGGAGCTTTTGAACAAATAAGTATATCTGTTGATGCACTTTCCAAAATTACACCAGAAATTTTCGTGATTTTTTCACATAATCCATGTTCGCTAAATAATGTGGTCATCATAGCAATATGTCCACCAGAGGAATTTCCCATAAGAAAAATCCGCTCTGCATCAATATGAAAATTCTCAGCAATAGTCGGAATAAATTTAAGTGCATTGCAAACATCATCTACCTGTGCAGGGAATAAAGCAATGTCTGATTCACGATACTGCATTACAGCTACAACATATCCACATTTAGCTAATGTTGCATATTGCGGAATATCGTTATACATCTCTTGTTTATGCCATGCTGAACCCGGAATAAATAAAATAAGCGGATACTTTTCTTCCTTCTTCATCTCACGCTTATATGGAAAGATAATTTGTAAATACCTTTTACAATTACCATAATCATGATATTCCCAATCTTGCGAATATAACCACTGTACTTCATTACTTCCAGTAAATACTTTAATATGTTCTTTCATTAGTTCCATTCCTAAGCTAAGATTTATTAACCTATTGTCACCTACAAATACCGAGTTGTTAAACTCTTTCTAATCTCCATCTTCCTGCCTCTCGGACAAGAATCATCCCTCGCTCTAAGAGCTCGGTCAATTCAAATTTACCTTCTAAAATAATGTATCTAAATGTATTTCATCCCAAACATCAATTAACTTATGTCCTTTTATTTCGGCAGATTGAAGTAATTCCTCCATTGAATCAAATGAGCTTTCCTGCCTGTTTATCCATATTGATACTTTGTTTTTCGATTTATCGGTAGAAATAAAAATTGCTTCATTTTGATAAGCCGCCTCCAATTCACGCCCTTGTGAAATCAACCATATAAGTGCTGATACCGACTTCTTATGAAACAACTCATCAGCTATCATGTCATGCAATTCCATGTTCATAACCTCCACATACTGCATTTATTTCTGTCCCGAAAACACAAACATATCCAATGTAAAAATATAATAATCCTGTCATGCTCTAACGCCACAAAACCCAAAGCTGCAATAACCACCTGCTTGCATAGTTTTTTAATAACATATCTTATAATGCTGATAATGATTAAAACAACAAACAAAATAGTACAAAAAATGGCAATGATACCAGCACATATTGTTTTATTTATTTAGTCAATAAATACATCCTATTAATCTGTCCGTATTCTTCATAATATATTTCTACATAGTCACTTATCGAATATCTTGCCCCAAGGATATCTTCCCATTCTTCATTAGTATTGTTCCAAAGAATCATTCCGTCATCTAATAGATTACCACTAATCTTTTTAATCCCATATTTCTCAATCTGTTCATCAGAAATGAATGTGTTTAACTTTACGAGAAGTTTTCCGTTCTTTTTCAGGATACGCTTGATTTCTTCTAAAACACTGATTGCATCATCCGGATACAGGTTATCAATAATATTAGATAAAATGGCAGAATCCATAGACTCATCCTGTATTCCCTTTAATGCCTCAATTCCTCCGCATAAAAACTGAAAATTCCCGTTTTCAATCATTTTACTTTTCTCTATAGCACTCTTTATCGCTTGCGATGACAAATCTATCCCAATATGTGTATCGGTACCATACTTATTACACAAAAACAGTGCTGTGCCACTTCCACATCCAAAATCAAGCACCGATAAAGCGTTATCTGTCAACCACGCTAATCCTTTGTCAAACTCCACATTTCCGGATTCTTTTTTCTTAGGAAGTACCGATTCTTGTTTTGAAAAAATGTCGTCCCACAATTCAATGCATTTGTCATATTTACTCATCAGTTTCTCCTACATATGCCTAAAATCCGGCTTCAATTATTTCTTTTGCACGATGTAAAATAGGCATTTCTCCATATCATTGTCTTATATTTTCTGTCTATTCATATCCAATATAACACTTATGGGCAGAGAAAATCCTTGTAAAATTCTAATTTTATGAATTTTCTCTGCCCATGTGCTCATATACTGCCTGCATTGGACTGATTTTTCACAGTCTTACAGTGTTTTTCTCTGCCTAACAGACACTATAATGTCATCCATGGACTGATATGCCTTATAACATCAATCAATTTTTCTGCCCAAGAGGTTAATTTCACAGCTTTTAGGCAGATACTCGCCATATATCTGCAGATTGAACGAAGAATAAGCAATCCCCCGCTTCAAGTGTGTAGGGCACTAAGCGGGGGTAAGGGGATGCTTATGTCAGTGGGAGTTAAAAGCTCCCACTGACAGTTTGCAAAGCGACTGCGTTCATGAGCAAGTAGCGAAAGCGAATTGCGAATGTCCGTTTTACTACCATGTGTGCCATCAGAGGCAACAGCCTACTCCACCAGCACCGGATTCTCGCACACAACCCAAGGAAGTCCATACTTGTTAAGGGCATCCATGAATGGGTCCGGGTCGAACTCCTCAACCGTGAACACACCCGGCTTATTCCATATGCCCTTTACAACCATCATCGCACCAATCATAGCCGGAACGCCTGTTGTGTAGGAGATTGCCTGTGAACCTACCTCGCGGTAGCACTCCTGATGGTCGCATACATTGTATATGTAGAGTGTCTTTTCCTTGCCGTCCTTGATTCCTGTATAGATGCAGCCGATATTGGTCTTGCCGACAGTTCTTGGTCCAAGTGAAGCAGGGTCAGGAAGAAGTGCCTTTAAAAACTGGATAGGCACAATCTCCTTGCCGTCAAAATTGATTGGTGTTGTCGATAACATTCCGACATTCTCAAGGCACTTCATATGTGTGAGATAGCTCTGTCCGAAGGTCATGAAGAAACGGATTCTCTTTACACCCGGAATGTTAGCGGCAAGTGACTCAATCTCCTCATGGTGAAGGAGGTACATGTCCTTCATTCCTACCTCAGGGAAATCGTACTCTCTCTTAATCTCCATAGGCTTAGTCTCAATCCACTTTCCGTTCTCCCAGTATGAGCCCGGTGCGGATACCTCGCGAAGATTAATCTCAGGATTGAAGTTGGTTGCGAACGGATAACCATGGTCGCCGCCGTTGCAGTCCAATATATCTATTGTGTGGATTTCGTCAAAATAATGCTTGAGGGCATAAGCTGTGAACACGCTCGTAACACCCGGGTCAAAGCCGCTTCCCAAAAGGCCTGTGATTCCTGCCTCCTTGAAACGCTCCCTGTAAGCCCACTGCCAGGAATAGTCAAAATAAGCCGTGAAGCCAAGCCTCCTGCAGCGCTCCTCGTACACCTTTCTCCACTCCGGGTCATCCGTGTTCTCGCACTCATAATTTGCTGTATCAATGTAGGAAACCTTGGTTGCAAGGCAGGCATCCATAATTGTCAAATCCTGATACGGAAGTGCTACATTGAGTACTGCATCCGGCTTGTAGCTGTTGATAAGAGCAATTATCTCATCAACATGGTCCGCGTCAAGCTGTGCTGTTGTTATCTTTGTACTCGTCTTTGTCTCTAACTCCTTCTTTAACGCATCACACTTACTTTTGGTTCTGCTCGCTATACACAGCTCCGTGAACACCTCACTAAGCTGACAGCACTTATGAATTGCCACTGAAGCAACTCCACCACATCCAATTACCAATAAACGACTCATCTTTTTTCCTCCTCTTCTAACAATTCCTCAACATATTTTGGAAGCATAAACGCTCCGGTGTGCAGATTACAGGTATAGTATTCCGTAGGTATCTGCAGCTTTTTCCACTCCTCCGGCTTAAAATCAGCCAGTGGGTGATATTTTTTCGACGCAAAGCCAAAAAGCCAGTAGCCCGAAGGGCTGGTCGGTATATGCGCCTGATATACCCTGCTTATCGGGAAGGTGTTGAACACCTTCTTGTGCATCCGCCTGCATGCCTGCTCGTCCTCATCATAGAAAGGGCTTCCATGCTGATAGACAAGTATTCCGTCATCCTTGAGTGCCTTATAACAGTTGCCGTAAAACTCCCTTGTAAAGAAGCCCTCCGACGCACCGAACGGGTCTGTGGCATCATTTATAATAAGGTCATACACATCCGACTGGGAGCGTAAAAAACGCAGCGCATCGGTGTTGTAGACGTGCACTCTCTCATCGTCCAGCCCCTTTGCCGTCTCCGGAAAGAACTCCTTGCATGCCTCAATGAACATGGCATCCTGCTCAACGATATCTATGCATTTTACTGTATCGTAGTTGATAAGCTCTTTGGCGACTCCTCCGTCACCTCCACCGATAATAAGCACCTTCTCGACATGCGGGTGCACCGACATCGGCACATGCACCACCATCTCATTGTAAATAAAACAATCCTGCTCGGAAAAAATAACACTTCCGTCAAGTGTAAGAAACTTCCCGAACTCAGGCGAAGCAAAGACATCTATTCTCTGATATTCGCTCTCAGCCGAATAGAGCTGTCTCTCCACGCGGATATCAAAACGCACATGCGGCGAATGATTTTCCGAAAACCAAATTTCCATAACACATACATTCTCCTTCTATTTTTTAAAACTTCAGCACATTAAGATACTTAACCTCCGGGTCCTCCATACCCTGCATGGAGCAGCCCTTCTCTATTGAATAGAGTATATAATCAATAATGTCCTCCGTTATCTCCTCACCCGGCGCAACGATAGGTATTCCCGGCGGATATGCCATCACAAATTCTCCCGATATCCGTCCTGCTGCCTCCCTTATCGGAACCTTTTCCTTATTCGCATAGAAAGCCTCCTGCGGCGAAGCAAGCACCCTTGGTAGAAGCATCTCCCTATCGACCTTGAAGCGCTTCTCCTCCTTCTTGTAGAGGCGGCTTATGTCGGCAAGCGCCCCCATGAGACGCTCGATATCCTGTATTCTGTCACCTATTGAGATGTACGCCAGTATATTTCCTATATCGCCGAACTCAATCTGTATATCGTACTCATCGCGGAGAATGTCATAGACCTCGATTCCGTCAAGCCCTATATCTCTGGTGAACACGCACAGCTTCGTCACGTCAAAATCATACACAGAGCTGCCGTTTATCAGCTCCTTACCATAGGCATAATATCCGCCTATGGAGTTAATTTCCTCCCTCGCATACTCCGCCCACTCCATGACCTTCTGGAATGACTGCCTTCCGCGGAGTGCAAGATTTCTCCTCGATATGTCAAGGCTTGCCATCAGAAGATACGATGCGCTCGTGGTCTGCGTGAGATTTATAATTGTTCTCACATAGTCTGCATTCATTCCGTTGTTGGTGAGAAGAATTGAACTCTGTGTGAGTGAACCGCCCGACTTGTGCATGGACACCGCCGCCATATCAGCCCCCGCCGCAATGCCCGATATCGGAAGATTATTTCCAAAGTACAGATGTGTTCCGTGAGCCTCGTCCGCAAGCACCTTGAGCCCATAGGAATGTGCCAGCTCACAGATTCCCTTGATATCCGAACAGATTCCATAGTAGGTCGGATTGTTCACCAGCACGGCAACTGCCCGCGGGTGTGCAAGTATCGCCTCCTCAACCTGCTCCTTGGTTATACCGAGCATTATACCTATTCTGGTATTTACCTCGGCATTTATATACACCGGAATTGCGCCGCAGAGTATCATCACATTGATTACACTCTTATGGACGTTTCGCGGCACGATAATCTCATCGCCCGCCTTGCACACGGACAGCACCATGTTCTGAACCGCCGATGTAGTCCCTCCGACCATGAAAAACGCGTGCTCAGCGCCGAACGCATCGGCTGCAAGCTCCTCAGCCTCCTTAATCACCGACACCGGATGACACAGATTGTCAAGCGGCTTCATGGAGTTGACATCTATCCCGACACATCTCTCCCCCAGCAGGTCAACCAGCTCCGGATTACCTCTTCCTCTCTTATGCCCCGGAACATCGAACGGAACAATTCTTGCTTTTCTAAACCTCTCAAGCGCCTCATAAAGCGGCGCAGAGGCTTGTCTCTTTAAATCCATGGCAACCTCCGCACATACATTTTTAGTTAGTCATGTCCTGACCGCGCCTGATTTTAGACATTTTCACACAAAAAACAGGCGTGAATATTCACGCCTGTGCAAAAAATCATTATCCCTATATGATAAAAACTATCTCAGAGTTTATCCTGGCAGAGTACCGTTACCGCTCTTATTGACTGTTTCACAAGATGATGTGCATACGCATGATATTCAGTAAATCAACTTATAAAATTCGGGCTTCTAACCCAATCAATAATGTGTGCCCTAGTCACACTTCGGCAACCGACCCGCCTGTCCGCATGGCTTAACCTGACCGGATATATGTCTCTCACCACATAAAAATATGAGCCACATCCGGTATTCATACGCTGAATACATGTCCTAAATCCGTCCGGTGGTCTGCATCTGTTATCTATCCAAACACTAACTGAACTATAATATATCAGGAAAAAAAAGTCAATAAATTTTTCACTCTATCTTATAAAGTAACAATAATACTTTCAAATCCGGTATAACAAATAATCCTCCATGAGAAATTAGTATATTTTTAAATTTTCCTCTATGAAGAATTATAACACTGCTGTTCAACTTTTTCTACCGGCTGATAAATTCAATAGTTTCTATGATACATTACGCATTTTTATGACGATTTCGCCGAACCACGGCACTCTTGAATACTTCCATAAGTGCAGGTGACAGCTCCGGACAATCTTCATCAAATTCGATAGGATATTTCTTCGCTTCCTCTACTTCCTTTAACTGTTCCAAGGTGAGTTCCTGACCCTTAGTAACTGCTAATCTCTTTATCATAATAAAGCCTCCTCTCTGCCTCAGTCGCCAGTCTAGCCGATATTATGCGAATGTTCTCGCCTCTCTCCGTAAATACAACAAACAATATATCTCCAACTCTCCCTATTGCAATATATCTATCCTCATCACTGCTATGTTCAAAATCATATATTTCAATATAGTCAAGGTCATCAAACACATGTAACGCAGTTTCAAAAGAAATTTTATGCTTTTGTTTATTTATCGCATTTTTATCTTCGTCCCATTCAAATATCATATCTGTTCCTTTCTATTATTATAACACAACCGCATAAATTTTAAATACAATTTTGTAATGTGGTATATTGCGGAGATTTTCCGACAACCGAAATATTGAGAATAAAAATCCTTGTGTTCATCACACTCTTAGAAGCATTGAATTTCCAGACAATGTGAACTACATTTAAAATTATAAATCAGATAACAAAAGAAGTAAATTAAATATATTTTAAGATAACCCAAACCATAGCATAAACTATGCCTAATTGAAGATATTAAAAAAAGTCTTACAGACAGCCTCGTACTGATGCACCCCAAAAGTTCAGACTTAGTTCAGACTTTTGAGAGGCTCATCGCTTTTCCATGCTGCCCGTAAGACTTTTTTAATTTCAGCTATAAAAATTCACTTATTAAATTACTTTGCTGCCACTTATATAACAGACTACACCAGCGCAGCCAGCTTCGCGCCCGCTGCCCTGCACTCCGCGAGCACATCATCGTCCGGTGCATTGTCGGCGATTATTCCTTCGCCGGATAAAACAGCCGCACCGTCGGAAACAACTCTGGACTCCCAGTCGCGCATCCACTCGCCGCCACCCCAACCATAGGAACCGAAAAGTGCAATCGTCTTACCGGCAATCTGACTGTCAAGCTCTGCCATGAAAGGCTCCATCTCACCCTCCTCAAGCACCTCTGCTCCCATCGCAGGACAGCCGAGTGCAAAAGCCTTAGCCTCCGAAAGAGCCGCAGCATCTGCCTTGTCAACTGTCAGAAGCTCAACCTCTGCGCCAGCGTCCTTCGCTCCCTCTGCCATCGCAGCAGCCATGGCCTCCGTGTTGCCTGTTCCGCTCCAATATACAATACTAACCTTTCCCATTCATCTTGTCCTCTCTTTCTTTTCATAATATCAGATAATTGCCCGACTCAGCTTTGCCGGTAAGCCGTTGTGCGCTTTTACCGGTACAACGTGTTGCTGCGTCTCATTGAATACCGCAATTTCCATCCTCACACTGCTATCTCACGAATACTCTTTCCCTGTACAAGCTCCTCCATCGCCCTTTCCCTGCTTCGGTCAAAGCTTGCAAACGTGCGGAGCGCACCCGCAAGGTCATCATACACCTTCCAGTAGCCGTTTCCGATACTGTTCTCCCCGTTATTTTTCAAAAACCCCTCAACGTCCCATAGCGGATATCCCAGAAATATGCCTATCTCATGCGGAAAACTCACCTTGCCGCCGCCAAAGCACTCAACTCTCTTTGCGAGCCTTGCAAGCTTATCCTCAAGCTTTCCGCGCCGATAGCCATATCCTGCAAGGAAATCCTCAATGTCCTTATCGGAAAGATAGGCTTCGAGCCTGTCACGTCTGTACAGATACAGTATCGCTCTCTGTTTATTGACGTTAAGCAGCAGCCACGCAATTTCCGTGCCTGACAGAAGCCGCACATACAGTCTGAACTTTTCCGGTGTCACAGCCACAATGTTGGCAGGCTTCACATCCTTTAGTATAGGGGCGCAGTGAAGCACCAGCTCCATAGACACCTGCATCCTGAAGCCTGCTCCCTGTCTGTAAGCCATAAACTCCTGTACTGACATATCAACCTCCGCTTCGTACTTTTATGAAGTATTATGCATGTAACTTGTGTTAGTTTTATCTAACCTAGTTAATATTATCATGTCAGTGGTTATTATGCAATATATTTTTTCAATTATTCTGCAATTTACTAGAACAAAGAATGTGCCTTGGCACATTCTTGCGCCTGCGGCGGTCGCTTGCGACATCTGCATTGTACGCCGCAGTGCGCATCCCCGCGGAGCGTTTTTGTGTAATAGGAACGAAGTTTCCTATTACATAAAAAAAAGGCATACGAAGCTTTCTCCGTATGCCCTTGTATCTGTTTTTACTATTCCCGGCTCAGCTTGAATTTCTTTATCTCCGCATTAAGCTTATCCGATATAATGACATTGTTATGTGACTCCTGACCAATATCGTTCACTCCCTGTGTAAGTTCAACAGCCTTTTCCGTGACATTGGTTATTCCCTTTGTGCTCTCATCTACCGCTATATTCACTGCAGCTATTGATTCGCGTATGAAATTCATGCTGCTCTTGACAGATTCACTCCTGTCTGCAAAGCTTTTCATCATATCACTCATGCCGCTTACATCGTTCCTGTAATCATCGCAGGTATCAAGAAGCCTTCTGTATCCCTCCATCGCAGTAGTATCCATGAGCTCCAGCATTCTTCCTGATTCCTCCGCAAGCTCATCCACGGCATTGATAACCTCATTGCTAACAGTCTGTATTCTTCCTGCCGTCTGCGTAGAATTAGCTGCAAGCTCCCCGATTTCACCGGCGACAACCGCAAAGCCATGCCCTGCCTCGCCTGCACGCGCCGCCTCTATGCTTGCATTGAGTGCCAGAAGATTCGTCTTCTTCGCAATGCTCAGAATAAGCTCGGTCAAGCTGCTGATTTCTTCAACCGCCTTGGATTTCTCAATCCTGCTGCGCATGCTCTCAGCCATTTTCTCCGTCTCTTCCTTCGCGCTCCTGCCTGCCTGCTGTGCGCTGTCATATATTCCCTGCACGTTCTCCATTATCCTCCGGGACTTATCATTCCCGCCTTGTGCCTGGCTGCTGATATTCTCCACAGCTTCAAAGGTCTCATTAACCGACTCATTAATCTGGCTCAGTGATGCACTTGTCTCCTCCATGGATGCACTCATCTCCTCCATAGTCGCAGATATATCCGAAATACTTATCTGTGCATTTGAAAGATCACTGGCAATCTTATCGGAGGAGCTTCTAAGCTCTGAAGAATTGTCCGATATGTTAACCATTATATTTCTTATATAATTGAGCAGCTCATTGACATTTTCGGCAATATTTTCAAGCTCATCACCCGTTCTGATATCCAGCTTCTGCGTCAAATCCCCCTCGTTGTTGACAATATCATATATCTTCTTATCAACCTTATTGAGATTCCTTATAATCACAGCCACAATCACGTTCATTGCTATAACCGCAAGTACAAGACAGACTACTGTCGCCTCCATATTGGCTTTATTGCTGCTGTAAATCCTTTTTTCTATCTGCGTCGCATCATAGTCGCATGCAATGATTCCTACTACCTCGTTATCACGGTTAAAAACAGGCGCATATGACGTTATTATTGAGTAATCACCGTAATTCCCGATTACGTTATCCGTATAGCTTCTGCCTGCAAACACATCCGCAAGCTCTTCATACGTCGCATCAAACTCGGAGCCGTATTCACAGGCATCAACCTCAGCAGTGTCTATTCCATAATATATTTTACCGCCGTCCTCATACAGTGTATACATGTACAGTACTCCCAGCTCACGCCTCACAGCATCCATGGCAAGCCTTATACTCTCATAGCCTTCTCCCGTTCCGCCGCTCTCATACAGTCTTTCCAGCTCATCGCCATCTACAACATTCCCCGCTGCCTTTGCAGCCATCACAGCCTCTTCGCCTCCGAGCTGTGACATTCCGTTCAGGACAGCACGATTTCCCATAATACCCAGCACCAACGCCATAATCAGCATAATCGCAGTAACCGGCAGCATAAGTTTAAACCTTATGCTTATTTTCCTTGTCTTTTTTCCATTGTGTATCATATTAACCTCCATGTTATAATCCTTACGCTGCTTTTATTATAACACAGTTATAGCAATTAAAAAGTAAAATATTTTAACACTCCACTCAACTCTTATCTGCACTACTACTCATTTGCCTTCAGGCTCGTAACCATATCGATTGTCTTTACCTTGCGCCCAAGCAGGAGATTTACCAGATAAGCCACCGCGAACACGCCTGCGGCACCGACAACATAGGTGATTGGCTCCACACGGACCAGCATATCATAGTTATCACCCATCGCCAGCTTGTAGATAAGTGCTGTCATGTACTCGCCGAGAGGAAGCCCGATTATGACTGCCACGACGCAGACCCAGAGATTCTGCATGACATATATCCTTCTTATCTGTCTGCTTCTGAAGCCCAACACCTTCATGGTTGCGAACTGGTACTGCTTCTCGGAGAAGGACAATATTCCGAGATTGTAGATAATCACAACGGCAAGAATTACGGATACCACCATAAGCAGCAATATAACCGTGTCCATCATGCTGATCATGGACATCATTCCGTCCTTCAGGGCAGCAATTCCGGTTATGAGCGATACCCCTGCGATATTTTTTACTTCACTTAAATCTTGGTCTGTATAAATGCAGTCCGCCTTGTATTCAATGCCGATGCTCTGTGCATAGGCTCTTGTCATCGCAAGCTTCTGTCCCTGCGGCTCCCGGAAGGTTCCGGCAATCCTGGTTGTGTATGTTTTTTCCTCGCCGTACACCGACCAGCTCACATTATCACCAACCTTTAAGCCAAGGATTGACAATAGCTTTTCCGATACATATATTCCGTCATCTGACAGCTCGAAGTCTCTTGCCTTATGGTCGGTATATCTCACCTTATCTCCTGCATCCGACACGACAATCTGTCTGGTTGAGGTATTTCCCGACGCATCAAAAGCCTCGACGGCAAGCGTCATGCTCGTCGCATCACCGTATCTGTCTGTCAGCTCCTTATATGCCTCATCAGATATTGTGCTCTCCACATCAAGCTTATACTCAAAATTATATAAATCTTCAAACTGCCACTTTATAAAGAACTTAATTGTGTCCCTCATGCCAAAAGCGCAGACTATAAGCATCGTACAGCCCACGATTCCCACAATACCGGTTATCGTTCTTCCCTTGTTTCTTCCGATATCGCGCAGATTCCAGCGCACACCCACTGAAAATCTCTTTGCAAAGCTTCCGGCAGGCTTTAACTCGCCAGCCTTCACCTTCGGCACCTCAAGTCTCAGCGTCTGTGCAGCCGACTCCTTCAAAAGCCCGTGGCAGGTGAAATATGTAGCTGCCGTGACTAACAGCACAACTCCTGCCGCCACAGCATAGACAATCGGTTTTGTGACTACAACCATATCCGGCACTTCAAAATAGCTTGCCTCCATATTTACAAAAATATTTCCTATAATGAATCTTCCGCCAATCAGCCCCAGAATTGCGGCGATGACACTCACATAAAACCCATAGCCCAGATAATGTCTCTCTATCCTTTTTCTGCTGAAGCCAAGTGCCTTCAGGGTTCCTATCTGTGTCCTCTGTTTCTTGACAAAACGATGCATTGTCGTGACAACCGAGAGCACCGCTATGAAAAGAAACAGGAAGGTAAATATCCCCGAATAGCTTGCACCCTCCTCAACCTCACTCTGATAAGCCTCCACCGACGCACTCGCATCTCTTCCCGTCACAGCCACCGCCGACTTGATATTGTTCTGTAAAAGTGCCTTTACAGCCTGCTCATCAGCATCGTCCTTCAATGTGACGTAGGCATAATTATACACATAGTAATCACCTGCCTTGTAATCAGGAAAAGCCATGTCGAATATTTCATCCGTCACATCCCCAACATTCATGCCAAGCTTTTCGGCAGCGGCAGCCTTAAGTTCATCCTTTATGTAATCCTCAGGGAACGACCTCATGGACAGATACACATAGCCGTAGTCATCATGTGTCGGGAAAATCGCAGACTCATCCTTGATTGAGTAGACATGGTCGGGAGTGTTCACAAGTCCCTCCACCCTGCCTGTAATCTCATAGTCCTTGTATGCGAGCGTCAGCTCATCGCCGACCTTGATGCCGAGATTGTCCGCAAGGTAGCTGTCAAGCCACATTCCGTCGCTGTCATAATCAAAGCCCTCTCCGTCAACCACATGCATGCTCGAGATATTCTTACTCTCAACAAAATTCGTCTCAAGCACAACATCCTTATAATTTTTCAAATCGGTATTGATAACCAGTGCGCGCTCTGCATCCTTCACACCGTCGGTGGCAAGAATATCCTCCATGTCCTCATCAGAAAAGTTCTCCCCTAGCATCCACAAATCCTGAAGATTATTCTCCTCATAGTATCTCTGCCCACTGTAATCCATACCATCCATATAGGCATGGATTCCCGAAAATACGAACACACCGAGAAAGGTCATTATAAATATAGTGATAAAAGAAGATAAATTTTTCCATATATCCCTCATCATCTTTTTTTTAAGCATTACCACTCCACCTCCTCGATTTTCTTCGGTGAAGGGTTATCGACAACGGACTTGATTTTTCCGTTCTTTACGCGCACCACAATGTCTGCAATGTCAGCAATCAGGCTGTTATGAGTAACGATGATAACCGTATTTTCTCCCTTTCTGCACTGCTCCATGAGAAGCTTCAATACCTCAACTCCTGTTGCAGAATCAAGAGCACCCGTCGGCTCATCGCACAGAAGCACCTTCGGATTCTTCGCAACCGCTCTCGCGATTGAGATACGCTGCTGCTCGCCTCCCGATAACTGGTTCGGGAACTTATTCTCATGCTCCGTGAGTCCGACCTTCGCGAGTGCTTCATGCGCATCAAGCGGATTCTTCACTATATCCTTCACAAGCTCGACATTCTCAAGCACCGTGAGCGTCGGCAGTATATTATAAAACTGAAAAATGAAGCCCACTGTCGCTGCTCTGTAGCGGCTCAATTTGTCCTCATTATATTTTGAAATATCCTCGCCATCTACAATCACCTGTCCTGTTGTCGGAATATCCATTCCGCCAATTAAATTGAGGAGCGTGGATTTGCCCGCTCCCGACGGACCGAGTATGACAACGAACTTTCCCTTCTCAATACTCAAATCAACTCCGTCAAGCGCGCGAAACTCACGCTCCCCTGTCTTGTACACCTTGGTAACATTTTTAAGTTCAACTATCTTAGCCACAGTAATCTCCTCCTTCATGTTGATGCTTTACAACATGAATATAGCACCGTGGTTAGAAATATGCAACCACAATTAGTTATGACTTATTATATTTTTCTAAACTATTTTGCACTCCTTTATAACCGCCTCAACCTCCGACTCACTCACCTCAACAATCTCAGCTATCTGTGCGGCTGTGTAACCATTTTTGTGCATGTTTTTAATAACTTTTTCATTTATTTCTCTCGTCGTTTTCTCTGTCGCTTTCTCTGCTGCCTTTTCCTCAATGCCATCACTGAGATTACACATAACATTCACATCCCTTCTGAAATCACTGTTAAGCGGAAGATTATATTCCTTTTCCATTATCTCAAGCTTCTCATCAAGCTCAATACTGCTTGACAGAAGTGCCCCTATCAGGCGATGAAGCTCATATCTCTCATCGTGTACGGGAAGCTCATCCGTAATTCCTATAAGGATAATGTTGAGCAGATTAATATTGCCCTTCCATTCATACGGCTCAAGCATCTCGTCCTTGGTAAGATGGATATGACTCATACTGTTGCACTTCATGTTCATACATATCCAAATGCTGTAAACCTGCTTAATATCGTCGTAATTGGAATTAACAAAATCTCTTTCCTTTTGCGATGACACGAGACGGCTCACATAAAAGATTGACCTGTTCAATATCTTATATGCGGCAGGTTCATCCTTCTGTGCCTCGACATTCACGATAATCTGTGTCAGTTTATGATTTGTCTCATTTTCTGTCAATCTGACATTATCTTTTATATGTACATTGCCAAACGGTAACCTCACATAAAAAACAATATCAAATCTTATCATTCCCTCGTTAATTTCCGAGTTCTCCGTGTTGAACCCTCTGATTCTCTGTACCGAACCGTCAGTCCTCTCAGCATTAGTACTTCCTGGCTCAATCGGCACCATTCCGATCACAGGCTCGCCCTCAATGCTATCCGCCACATCTTCGGGGCTCATTCCCTTAAACGCATCAACCGTCTTTAAAAGAATACGCGCCAAAATACTCTTCTGTGCCAGCAGCCGCTTAGCTCGAATATCATACTGTGCCTTATCCCCCGCTACCGCCATCGCATTGCTTAATTCTGTTTTCAAAAAAGCCCTCCCTTTGTATGACACAAACACACAAAGGCTCCCCCAAGCCTGATACCATTATAAACGATGGTTGTAAAAAAGACAACTTGTAATTTACATAATTAGTCCCTCACACCTGCGGCAGAAGTATCTCCGTACCGTCGTCAAGCTCATTTTGCAGGTCACCGAGCATCATTTTAAAGGTGTAATCCTGTGCGGCATGGATTGTCACATAGTTTTCCAGCATGTCCGCGTATCTTATACGGTATACAGACACACGGATCAGCTCGCCCGCAAGTTCTATATCTATTACCTTTTCATTCTTTGATAGCTTCTCTGCCGCCCTGTCAAGCACCTCGAACAGCTTCTCCTTTTTGACAGGCTTCCAGCCATCCATGGCTGTTTACAACTCATCCGACATCCATGCCGTCTGTGGCTGTGTGATGAGCAGAGTCCTAAGAACAACTAAGCTTCTCCCAAAAGTCGTGACCTCGGTTACGGTATAATTGTCCGCATCAACAACCTTTTAAAGATTTCCTCAAAAGCCCCAGAACACTATCCCGAGCACCGCTGACAGCACAATCATAAGAATTGGCGACAACTTCTTTTTCCATATTTTTTTCAGCAAAAAAGATACCGCAAAAAGTATCATAAATATTATCATCGACCTTAAATCAGGCGCTATGCTGCTTGTGTAATCCGCAAACCCAAGCAGAGTGTTAAGCCCCATGCTGATTGCCGTCGCAATTATCATGGCGACTATGCATGGCCGTATTCCGGACAAAGCCGCATTCACGCCTGCATATTTCAGTAGATTTTTCAGCACGGCGGCAATGATTAGTATTATGACAAATGACGGCAGCACAACTCCGAGAGTTGCCATAAACGCACCGAACATTCCACCTTGTGAAGAACCGATAAAAGTCGCCATATTCACCGCGAGCGGTCCCGGCGTTGACTCCGATACGGCAATAAAGCTCATAAATTCGCTCTCGGTAAGCCACCCCCTTGACAAGACCGTCTCCCTGACAAGCGAAATCATGCCATAGCCACCGCCAAAGGAAACCGCACCTATAACAAGAAAATTCAGAAAAAGTTCAATATATATCATTTTTTATATATTCCCTCCGTGTCAGAACATTTTTTATCTGCATTTCCCACACACTTTCCAATCATGTACACAGCCCAGCCTGCTACGCCGCTTATCACAATATAGAATATTGACGAGAACGACACTGCCGTTATCGAAAACACCGTCATCACGACAATCACTAATCCCAAAATCACATAGTTGAACACGTTTTTCTCAAGTCCCTTGAACATTCTCACGCCGGCAGACGCGATGAGATACACGACGCACACCTGTATCCCCTTGAACGCATACGCCACATAGGTCAGACTTAAAAACTTATCAAAGAAAAGTGATATCAGATATATTATCACAAACGAAGGTATGCTCACGGCAAGCGTTGACAGTGCGGCTCCCGCGACACCGCCCACTCTGTAGCCCAGATAGGTCGCACTGTTGACTGCCACGGGTCCCGGTGTCGACTCCGCAATCGCCACCATGTTCAAAAATTCTTCTCTGTTAATCCACTTCTTTTTTTCGATAAACTCATTTTCTAAAAGCGCAATCATCGCATAGCCACCGCCAAAGGTGAATGCACCTATTTTCAGAAACGTGAGAAATAATTGTATCAGCTTTTTCATTTTAATCTCCATTCCGCCATTGCCGCCTGCACGATCAGGCATTTAAACCTGGAACCCGCAAAACATGATGAAGCAGCGGATTACGAATGTTTTAGAATAATTATAACACATAAGTATCTTATCCTCCACTTAAACTTTAAGCGAAAGCGGATTGCGAATGTCCACTTTACATCAAAGCCTGCAGACTCTTTATTATTATTTTTCCATGCTCTGCACAACTGGACTGCTTATTTTTATTCAAACTGGATGTTTTAATCAATCCAACTCTGCTGTATCATAACGCTAAATTCATGAAGCGGCGCATTACATGACAAAACACAAAATAAAAATCAGCGGCAGTCCCTACACAATAAGGCAGACTGTCCGGAAACGGAGATTATTATGGCAACAAGATATGAACTTAACAAAGAACTTGCACAGATGTTAAAGGGCGGTGTAATCATGGATGTGACCACACCGGAGCAGGCTAAGATTGCGGAGGCTGCAGGTGCCTGTGCGGTAATGGCACTTGAGCGGATTCCGGCAGATATAAGAGCCGCCGGCGGCGTATCAAGAATGAGCGACCCTAAGATGATTAAAGGTATTCAGGAGGCAGTGTCTATTCCTGTCATGGCAAAATGCCGTATCGGACACTTTGTCGAGGCTCAGATACTCGAAGCCATAGAGATTGACTACATAGACGAGAGCGAGGTTCTCTCCCCTGCTGACGATGTGTACCATATCGACAAGACACAGTTCAAGGTTCCGTTTGTCTGCGGTGCGCGCGACCTGGGCGAGGCACTAAGACGCATAAGCGAGGGAGCCTCGATGATTAGGACCAAGGGCGAGCCGGGAACCGGCGACGTGGTTCAGGCAGTTCGCCACATGAGATCCATGAATGCCGAAATACGGCGTGTCCAGAACCTGCGCGATGACGAATTATACGAGGCTGCCAAGCAGCTGCAGGTTCCTGTTGAGCTTGTCAGATATGTTCATGACCACGGCAGACTCCCTGTTGTAAACTTTGCCGCCGGCGGTGTCGCAACCCCTGCCGATGCTGCGCTTATGATGCAGCTCGGCGCAGAGGGTGTGTTCGTCGGCTCAGGAATATTCAAGTCAGGAAATCCTGCGAAACGTGCCGCTGCGATTGTCCAGGCTGTCACCAACTACACCGATGCCGGGCTTATCGCCGAGCTGTCGGCAGACCTGGGAGAGGCAATGGTTGGAATAAATGAAAACGAGATTGCCCTGCTGATGGCAGAGAGAGGAAAATAGCGGAAACGAGGAAAATAATGGAAACAAATTGCCCTGCTGATGGCAGAGAGAGAAAAATAGCGGAAACGAGGATTATATATGGCAGTTGGTATATTAGCACTTCAGGGGGCATTTGCGGAACATGGACAGATGCTTGACAAGCTTGGAGTAGAACATTTTGAGATAAGGCAGCTTCGCGACCTGGATAAAAAGATCGACAGGCTTATACTTCCCGGCGGCGAGAGCACTGTGATGAATAAGCTCTTACACGAGCTTGGTCTGTATGAACCGATAAAGAAACTGATCAATGGCGGCATGCCTGTGTTCGGCACCTGCGCCGGGATGATTCTTCTGTCCCGCGAGGTCGAGGACGGAAAGCCCTGCTTCGGCACCATTGATATCCGGGTCCGCCGAAATGCCTACGGCAGACAGCTTGGAAGCTTCTACACTGAGGAATGCTTTGACGGCATAGGGACAGTCCCGATGACCTTTATCCGTGCACCCTTCGCCGAAGAGGTCTACGACAATGCAAGGGTTCTTGCTACCGTCGACGGGCGCATCGTGGCAGCCCGTCAGGACAGACAGCTTGTAACTGCGTTTCATCCGGAGCTTACGGACGACACCTCGGTGCATGAATACTTTATGGCGATGTAAGGTAGATGCATTGTACACTTTTCTTTATGGGACTTAAAGCAGCAGGAGATATGTCCACGCTAAAAACAAACGCTTAGCTTGAAGCTTCACCTGCACACAGATAAAGGAGCGTGAATTTTCACGCTCCCCTGTCTTATTCCGATACTGCGGTATATTGCTGTATAAATTGTTCTTTTCTGCAAGGTCTGCCAAAATAATATCCTTGTAGATAATCGACCTGCATTTCTTTCATTTTAAGGTACCAGTCTCTTTCCTCGATGCCTTCTGCACATATCCTGACATCAATGCTATGTACCAGCGGAATGATATTCCTGTACAATTCATTATCTCTGGCATCGTTCATTGCCTTAGCGGTAAAATCCTTATCCATTTTCACATAGCTTGGATTCATATCGCGTATACAATGAAAATTGGAATATCCCGTTCCAAAATCATCAATTACAAAATTGATATTATTGTCATCCAATGTCTTGCGGAATCTGCAGAACGATGGCGTCATATCCATAAAGCCGCTTTCCGTCATTTCGATGCAGATGGACTCCGGCTTTAAAGAGTTCTTCTCGATTGCAGCCAATATATCCTGCTCGACCTTGCCCTGTATAATCTGGACATACGAAACATTTACATTCATCTTGAAGCCGGGAATATACTGCTGCATTTCACTGCACATTTCTGCCGCTTCGTTCAGGACATATCTTCCGGCAGGAATAATCAA
>UMGF01046793.1_pt1 | contig 21625 bp, 20 predicted proteins | sample 1965181 | NCBI WGS metagenome assembly UMGF01 (sample SAMEA4836063, study PRJEB28245) | human gut metagenome | biome: gut microbiome; material: fecal sample | place: Denmark | collected 2008 | reverse complement strand
AGCCAGAAAGCTGCTTGCAGATTTCTGGCGAACGGCGAATGACAATCACGATAGCTGCGATAGCAGCGGCGAGTAGCAAAGCTATGAATCGTGATATAATAAGCACATAATATTTGTAGAATTATTCACAGAATTAAAATGCAAGGGGATTTATATATGAAAGCAGTAGGACTTGTAACAGAATACAACCCATTTCATAATGGACATTTATATCATCTTAATAAAGCAATGGAGCTTACAGGGGCGGATATAAGTGTTGCAGTTATGAGCGGGGATTTTGTACAGCGCGGAGAACCGGCGGTTCTTGATAAATATACGCGTACTTCTATGGCACTTAACAGTGGAGTTAACCTTGTCGTTGAACTTCCTGTTAATTATGCTGTGTCAAGTGCTGAGAGCTTTGCCGCTGGTGCTTTAAAGGTTCTTGATTATGTAAAAGCTGACAGTATTGCTTTTGGAAGTGAAAGCGGCGATATAGAAAGGCTTTCTAAGCTTGCCCACATTTTGTGTGATAACGAAGATACACTATATAAGGAAATATCTAAATACACTGCCAATGGAATATCTTATGCCGCCGCAAGACAGAAGGTTGTGGAGAAGCTGACGGATAAAGACACTGCGGCAATGCTTACAAGTTCTAATAACATACTTGCGGTTGAATATCTGAAAGCTATCATAAAAAATAATTATGCTATTAAACCTCATACCGTACAAAGACAGGGGGATAGTTATAACGATACAGATATAAAAAGTGAGTATGCAAGTGCGACAGCATTGAGAAAAAATCTTAAAGCGGATAATATATCGGAATATATACCTGTAAAAGCAGGTTTAATATTATCCTCAAATACTAATTATATATATCCTGATGACATAACAGAAGTGTTATTTACAAGGCTTTTAGATATACTTTTTGCGAGTAATTATGATAAAAATGTATTTATAGAAAATGTTATGCAATATCCAGATGTAAGCAAGGAGATTGCTGGAAGATTATATAAGTCGGCTATGGATATGATAACAAGGACAGTACCACAGAGGTCAGAAAGTAAAGATAATTGGGCGTTTTCATTCGGAAGCCTGTGTGAACATATAAAGACGAAAGAAGTACCACTTTCCAGAATAAAAAGAGCACTTGTAAGGATAACATTGGGACTTGATAAAAAACATATGGAAAAATATGCGAATGAACCATATATAAGGGTTCTTGGCTTTGATAAAAAGGGGCAGGAGTATCTTTCATATATAAGAAAAACTGTGGAAGTGCCACTTATAACAAAGACCGCTGACTATAAGGAAATGCTGCTTGATGATATACACGCGGCTAATATTTATAATATGATTGTTGCTGGAAAATATGGAGTTAAAGAACTTGGGGATTATGTGAGGGGACCGGTCAGGGTATGATAAAAAGTGTGAGTTAAATAAGAAGAAACATATACAATTCAACTGTTGGAAAATAGTATGCTGTTGGCACAGGTTATATATTCAGGGAGTGTTAGGTATGTATTTAATATCAGCGTATTTTGATGAAAATACTAATGAAATATTGAAACATCTGCAACAAAAAATTGCCGATAAAACAGGCAATGATTTTATGATAAGGAATAATGTTATGCCTCATCTTACAATCAGCGCAATTGAGGCAAGGAATATTGATGTGTTAATTCCAGCATTTGAAAAGGTATGCAGGGGAAAGTTACAGTCTTTAGAAGAAAAAGGCGTTGTGAATGTAAATAATGCGATAAATATAGTATCGGTCGGACAGCTTTTTCCACGTGTGATATATGCCGCACCTGTCCTTAACGAGTATATGATGAAACTTTCAATATCCATATATAATGAATTTGCAACAATTCCAGAAACTAATATAAGCAAATTTTATCAGCCATATTCGTGGATGCCGCATATTACACTTGGCAAATGTCTTGATAAGGAGCAGATGAGACAGGCATTTGCTGTATTACAGGATTTATTTATGCCTATAGATGGTCGGATTACTAAAATAGGATTGTCTACGGTCAATCCATATAGAGAAGTGATGAGCGTAGAACTGTAGCTGTTAAAAGTTATGAAAGTTAAACTGCCATATCTGATAAGAATTGACGATTTTAAATTTAATTACGTCATATAGTGTTTTAATTTAGTCAAATGATTGATAAATGACTAAATTAAAATACAGCAAATGCTGCTAAAGAGGCATTTTCAGAGTATCTTACTAATACGAATCTTGATAGCAGACAGATTTGTTTCGTAAATCAGATAGTAGAATATATTGTTAACAATGGAATGTTGAGAGATTTTTCAATTCTTCAGGAATCACAATTTACTGATCAAGGAAGTGTTGTAGATATATTCACAGATTTAACTGTGTGGTTTGGAATTAAAAAGGTTATAGATACTATAAATGATAATGCGGCAGCTTAAATAACATTGAATTATAGACATAATTCAGTAAAATTGCTTAACATTTAGAACAATTCTCACCTTGTCTTACGCTGAAAAAAGGTATATAATGGGGGCAAAAGTAGCGGTAACATAATGATAAACATAATGTGCCGAAATTCATATTTTAAGGAGGAGTCAGTAATCATGGCATTTATTGACACAATTTACGCTAGAGCAAAAGCAGATAAGAAGACTATCGTTTTACCAGAATCTATGGATAAGAGAACATTCGCAGCTGCTGAGAAGATTTTAAAGGAAGGTATCGCTAATCTTATAATCATCGGTACACCAGAAGAAATCGCTGAGAACAGCAAGGGATATGATATTACAGGTGCTACAATCGTAGATCCATTCAATGATCCTAATAAGCAGAAATATATCGACAAGTTCGTTGAATTAAGAGCTAAGAAGGGTGTTACACCTGAGATGGCTAAGGAACAGATGGAGAAGGATTATATGTACTATGCATGCCTTATGTGTAAGTGCGGTGATGCTGATGGTGCAGTTTCAGGTGCCTGCCACTCAACAGGTAACACAATCCGTCCAGCTCTTCAGTTATTAAAGACTAAGCCAGGTATCAGCAGTGTATCAGGTTTCTTCCTTATGGAAGTTCCTAACTGCGAATTAGGCGAGAATGGATTATTCGTATTCGCTGACTGTGCTGTTAACCCAGATCTTGATTCAGAGAAGCTTGCAGAAGTTGCAGCATTATCTGCAGATTCATTTAAGAGCTTTGTTGGCGCAGAACCTAAGGTTGCTATGCTTTCATTCTCTTCATACGGAAGTGCTAAGCACGAGAGAGTAACTATGGTAGCTGATGCAGTTAAGATTGCTAACGAAAAGTACCCAGACATCGCTGTTGATGGTGAACTTCAGTTAGATGCTGCTTTAGTTCCAGAAGTTGCAGCACTTAAGGCTCCTAACAGCAAGGTTGCTGGTAAGGCTAATACATTAGTATTCCCTTCACTTGAAGCTGGTAACATTGGTTACAAGTTAGTTCAGAGACTTGCTAAGGCTGGTGCTTATGGTCCAGTTCTTCAGGGTCTTTCAATGCCAGTTAACGATCTTTCAAGAGGATGCTTCGCAGAAGATATCGTTGGTGTTGTAGCTATGACAGCAGTTCAGGCTCAGGATGCTGCTAAATAATTGTGTACATACATTTTGATGATATGATTGTCATGCGGCAGTCAGGTACATCATTTATAATAATATGAGGGACGAATTATTTGTCCCTCATATTGTTTGTATAACTAACATAGACTGATTATTTAATATGATATTTTTATTTTGAATATAGTATTATTAGTGATTTAATAATGAAAAAGCATAAAATGTTGTTGCTATTATTTTGTATTACGTATGCTATGTGATTTATATTATATTAAATGATTATATAACTTATATTTAATTTTATAGGAGATTAATAAGAATGAATATTTTAGTATTAAACTGCGGAAGCTCATCACTTAAGTATCAGTTAATCAATATGGAAGATGAAAGCGTTATCGCAAAGGGTCTTGTAGAAAGAATCGGTATTGATGGTTCTATCCTTACACATAAGCCAACAGGAAAGGATAAGTATGTTGTTGAAACACCTATGAAGGATCACAACATCGCTGTTAAGCTTGTACTTGATGCTCTTATGGATGCAGAACACGGTGTGATCAAGTCTACAGATGAAATCGCTGCTGTAGGTCACAGAGTACTTCACGCAGGTGAGAAGTATATCGAGTCTTGTCTTGTAACAGAAGATGTTAAGAAGGTAGTAAGAGAGTGCTTCGATTTAGGACCTCTTCATAACCCAGCTAACCTTATAGGTATTGAAGCTGTTGAAGCTGCTATGCCTGGTAAGCCAAATGTAGCTGTATGGGATACAGCATTTGGTGGAACAATGGAGCCAAAGGCTTATCTCTATGCTATTCCTCGTGAATACTATGAAAAGTATGGCGTAAGAAGATATGGTTTCCACGGAACAAGCCACAGCTTTGTATCAAAGGAAACAATCAAGTTTGCTAACCTTGACCCTAAGACAGCTAAGGTTATCGTATGCCATCTTGGTAATGGTGCTTCAATCTCAGCTTCTATTGGCGGCAAGTGTGTAGATACATCTATGGGTCTTACTCCACTTGAAGGTCTTATTATGGGTACTCGTTCAGGTGATCTTGATCCAGCTATTATCGAATACCTTTGCAACCATGAGAATCTTACAGTAAGCGAAATGCTTAATATTCTTAACAAGAAGTCAGGTGTTCTTGGTATGTCAGGTGGTATTTCTTCTGATTTCAGAGATCTTAACGCAGCAGCTAACGAAGGCAATGAAGTAGCTAAGGTTACACTTGAAGCTTATGCTTACAGAGTAGCTAAGTACATCGGTTCTTACACAGCAGCTATGAACGGTGTTGATGCTATCACATTTACAGCAGGTGTTGGTGAAAATGCAGCTTGGTTAAGACCAATGGTATGCAAGTATCTTGGCTTCCTTGGTGTTGAACTTGATGAAGCAGCTTCACAGAAGGCTTGCGGTGTTGAAGGCATCATCTCTACACCAGAATCAAAGGTTAAGCTTTGTGTAATACCTACAAACGAAGAGCTTGCTATCGCAAGAGAAACATTAGCACTTGTAAAGTAATTAACGACATATGTTAATTGATTAAATATATTACGATTGGATATATCATGGTTTAATATACTGTGGTTTAATATATTGCGATTAAATATATTAAATTAGTTATTGACAAACCAATATCAGGTGCGTATAATAGACAAAGTGTGGTAAGCGTTATGCTTATTTACTATATATAGTATGAATTGGAGACAATTATGCTAATTGATTTAAGAGAGCTTTTATCCGGTTCACAGGATGAGAAGAGTTATAAAGCAGATATTGAAATGAATACATTTAATACAGGTTCATCTGATTATGATATAATCGATAAGCCTGATGTTAATGTCAGCATTAAAAAGCTAGGTAAGAATAAGCTTTCTATAAAGGCTGATTCTTATGTTACCCTTAGTATTCCTTGTGACAGATGCTTAGAGCCGGTTGATACCAAAGTTAACTACACAGTTGATGAGGTTGTTGACTTTAATGATAATGCATCCGAGGAAGAAGCAAAAGAAGAAAAAGACTATATTGATGGATACAACCTCGACGTGGACAAGTTAGTTTTCGGCGAAATACTGATATCCATGCCGGGAAAAACCTTATGTAAGGAGGACTGCAAAGGAATTTGTCTGATTTGCGGTGCGAATCTAAACAAAGGAGAATGCGGTTGTGACAGGGATATCCTGGATCCAAGAATGTCTGTTTTCAAAGATATTTTAAAGAATTTTAAGGAGGTGTAACCGAATGTCAATTTGTCCTAAGAATAAATCTTCAAAGGCTAGAAGAGATAAGAGAAGAGCTAATTGGAAGATGAGCGCTCCTAATCTCGTAAAGTGCAGCAAGTGTGGTGCTTTAATGATGCCTCATAGAGTATGCAAGGCTTGTGGTTCATACAACAAGAAAGAAATCGTTTCTGTAGACTAATCCAGTAAAATCATGGAATTATGGTGTTATTGGTTAGGTATTAAAATGATCTAATAGTAGCCCCAATTAAAGACAGAGCGATATATATTTTCAAAGGGATAAAGAGAATAATCTTTATCCCTTTTTTTTACTTTGATTTGCCCTTTTTGTTTCGGATATTATTTTACAAAAAAATAAAGTAATATGTTTACAATAGAAACTCTGGTAATATATCCTTGATAAAAACTTATTTTCGTAGTATATTTATTAAGTATTTTCATACATTATGATATAAGTGCAGGAAGTGTATATTGTTTAGTTACAGTGTGGACAGAATCACTAAAGTAACGATTTTAAAATAATATATTGATGCGCATTTATCTCATATAATAGAATATAAGGAATGGACAGATATATGATAAAAGTTGCACTTGATGCTATGGGTGGCGATAATGCGCCAGTTGAGATTGTTAAAGGTGCCATAGCTGCTGTTAATGCAAGCAATGAATGCTTTGTATATCTTGTGGGTCAGGAAGATGTAGTCAGGGCTGAGCTTGCAAAGTATACATACAATGAAAAACAGATAGAAGTTGTCAATGCTTCTGAGGTCATCGAAACTGGTGAGCCTCCGGTCATGGCAATCAGAAGGAAGAAAGATTCTTCAATAGTTAAGGGTCTTAATATGGTTAAGAATAAAGAAGCAGATGCTTTCGTTTCAGCAGGAAGCTCAGGAGCTGTATTGGTAGGAGGTCAGGTTATTGTAGGTCGCCTTCCAGGAGTTGAGAGACCTCCTATAGGAGCTATTGTTCCAACTGATAATAGCTGTGTACTTATTGTTGACAGCGGAGCTAATGTTGATGCAAGACCTGATTTTTTAGTACAGTGGGCTAAGATGGGCTCTATATATATGGAGAATTGTGTAGGTATAAAGAACCCACGTGTAGCTATTGTTAATGTCGGACTCGAGGAAGAGAAGGGTAATCAGCTGGTAAAAGAAACATATCCACTGCTTAAGGCATGCGACGATATTAATTTTATTGGAAGTATTGAAGCAAGAGAGATTCCACGAAGTGGTGCAGATGTTATAGTATGTGATGCATTTGTTGGAAATGTAATACTTAAGCTATATGAGGGACTTGCTGGAACTCTTATTTCTAAGATAAAAGGGGCTTTTTATTCAACGCTTAAATCTAAGATAGGAGCATTACTTGTAAAGGGAGCACTTAAAGATACATTAAAGACTATGGATGCATCTGAATATGGTGGAGCACCTCTTATCGGACTTAACAGACTGGTTGTTAAAACACATGGAAGTTCTAAGGCTAAAGAGATTAAGAATTCCGTTCTGCAGTGTGTTACATTTTCAAAAAGCAATATCAATGAAAAGATAGTTGAATCACTTGCTAATATGCCACACACAGATAAAGAATCCGAAAAGTAAATGTATAAAATATATGAATGATTAAATATAAGCCTGAAAATAAGATATAAACAGGCGGGAATGGAGGAATAATATGGAGTTTCAGAAGTTACAGAGAATTATCGCAGATGTTCTAAATATCAGTGAGGATAAAATCACACCTGAATCTACTTTTGTTGATGATCTTAAGGCTGATTCACTTGATGTATTTCAGATTATCACAGAGATAGAAGATCAGTTTGAGATTCAGATTCCAGATGATGCAGCAGAACATATAACAACAGTTGGTGATGCTGTGTCACAGATTCAGGCAGCTCTTGCTAAATAATCAGGATAATAACAGATATGGAGTGCCGCCAAGTATCACTGCATAACATGCAGGCGAGGCGGCATTTTTATACTTATGTGTCAACTATATGATGAAAGGAAAAATATATGCATAATAAGAATTTATCAGAATTAATGCAGACAATACATTATGAATTCGAGAATATAGATCTTCTTAAGAATGCACTCACACATAGCTCATATGCTAATGAGAAATGTATTAAAAAGTATAAAGATAATGAACGTCTTGAGTTTTTAGGTGATGCCGTTCTTGAACTTACATCAAGTGATTATATATATAAGAATTATGCTGATATGGATGAAGGAAGGATGACAAGATTACGTGCAAGTATAGTGTGCGAACCAACACTTGCCATATGTGCAAGAGCTATAGGATTAGATAAGTTTGTCATGCTTGGTAAGGGTGAAGAACTCACTGGTGGAAGAAAGAGAGATTCTATTATATCGGATGCATGTGAGGCAGTTATAGGCGCAATATACCTGGATGGTGGTTTTGCTAATGCAAAAGAATTCGTAACATCATTTATTCTTAATGATCTTGAAAGCAAGCAACTCTTTTATGATAGCAAAACTATTTTACAGGAAGTTGTCCAGGCAGCTCATAAAGAAGTGGTATATGAGATAATTGATGAGACTGGTCCTGAACATGATAAGAACTTTATTGCAAAAGCTTATGTTGAAGGTATGTTTGAAGTAACGGCAAACGGACATACAAAAAAACATGCCGAACAGAGAGCTGCATATGAAGCACTCGTATATCTTAAGAAGCATGGACAGGCATAATGTAATTAATGGAAAAGGAATAATAAATAAAATATGTATTTAAAGAGTATAGAGGTTCAGGGGTTTAAGTCCTTTGCTAACAAGATAGTGTTTGATTTCCATAACGGAATTACAGGTATTGTAGGACCGAATGGCTCTGGTAAAAGTAATGTTGCCGATGCAGTAAGATGGGTTCTTGGTGAACAGAGTGCCAAACAGCTGCGTGGTGCTAAAATGGAAGATGTTATATTTGCTGGTACTCAGAACAGAAAGCCGGTTGGTTTTGCATATGTTGCTATAACTCTTGACAACAGTGATCATGCATTGCCTGTAGAATACGATGAAGTAACTGTGTCAAGAAGAGTTTACCGCTCTGGTGAAAGTGAATATAAGATTAATGGACATTCCTGCAGACTTAGAGATGTCACAGAAATGTTTTATGATACAGGTATTGGTAAAGAAGGTTATTCTATTATAGGACAGGGTCAGATAGATAAGATTCTTAGCGGAAAACCAGATGAGAGAAGAGAGCTTTTTGATGAGGCGGCTGGTATTGTTAAGTTTAAGAGACGAAAGTCAGCTGCGATAAAGAAGCTTGAAAATGAAAGAAGTAATCTTGTCAGAGTTAACGATATTTTGTCCGAACTTGAGAAACAGGTTGATCCATTAAAGCAACAGTCAGAAAAAGCAAAGGAATATCTTAACTATAAAACAGATCTTAAAAAATATGATGTTAATGCATTTTTACTTGAAACTGACAGAATAAGGAAGGAAACGGCAGAGCTTAATGGCAGACTGAAAATAGTAGATGATGATTTAGAAGATTCTAAATCTGAATATGATAATACAAAATCTGAATATGAAGCAGCAGAAAATCAGCTTAATGATATTAATGCCCAGATAGACGAAAACAGTCAGACTGTATCAGCTCTGGAACTTGAAAACCAGAAGCTTCAGGGAGAGATAAATGTATTTACAGAACAGATAAAGACATTTAACGCTAATAAGCAGCTTCATTCTGAAAGATTACTGGATATTGAAAAGGACAAGCAGAATAAGAATAACTCAGTTAAAGAGCTGAGGGAGCAGTATAATGACCTTAACACAGAACTTTCAGAGTATAATGATAAGTTAGCGGCTATTAATGATACAGCTAAGGCTCTTAACGCTGAGATTGAAGGAATATCTGGACAGATTGATAATCGTCAGAACAGCATCTATGATAACCTGACAGAGCAGTCTACTATCAAGGCTGAAAATCAGAAGTTTGTTACTATGCTTGAACAGCTGGAAATTAAAAAATCTGAGCTTACAAGTCATATTATCAAAGGCAAGAGTGATGAAAGTGCACAGAAACAGGTTATTAAGTCTCTTACAGCAGAGCTTGATAATGCTGTTGGAAAGCTTGAAGATATTAATAATTCGATCGAAGAAAGTAACACGTCAGTAACACAGCTGAAAGCTGAAATCGCTGAAAAAAATAGTGAACTTGATAAGCTGACACAAAACTATCATAGAGAAAAGTCACGTCTTGAATCTTTAATAAATATTACAGAAAGATATGATGGTTATGGTAACAGCATAAAAAAAATCATGGAATTAAAGGATAGCAATCCTGGTATTCTTGGTGTTATTGCTGATATAGTAAAGGTTGAGAAGCAGTATGAAACAGCTATAGAAACTGCACTTGGAGGAACAATCCAGAATATAGTTACAGATAAGGAATCTACAGCAAAAGAACTTATAGGTTATCTAAAACAGAATAAGCTTGGACGTGCTACATTTTTACCTTTGAACGCCATACATGCCAGAAATACGTTAGAAAATGAAGCGTGTATAAATGAAAAAGGTGTTATAGGTGTGGCAAGTAACCTTGTACGTGTTTCTTTCGAGTATGAAGGACTTGCTAAGTATCTTCTTGGACGTATTCTTGTTGTTGATAATATTGATAATGCACTTCTGATTGCTAAAAAATATAAATACACGCTCAGAATCGTAACACTTGAAGGTGAACAGCTAAACCCAGGTGGTTCAATGACTGGTGGTGCATTTAGAAATTCCAGCAATCTTCTTGGACGTAGAAGAGAAATAGAAGAATTAAAACAGTCTGTATCTAATACTAATAAACAGATAACACAAGAGAAGGCAGCTGTTGCTGATTTAAGGAATCAGGTTGCAAAGTACCGCGAGGCACTTGATTCTTATAATAAGCTGTTAAGAGAAACTCATATCAGAAAGAATACTATAGACGTTAATCTTAAGCAGGCAGATCTTAAGCTGTCAGAGATTATTGCTTCATATGGTGATGATATAAAAGAACAGGCATCTATTGATTCTGAAATCTTAAAGATAAGTGAAAGCAGGAATCAGGTCAGTGGTAATCTTAATTTGCTTGACAATCAGAACGAGGCAGCCAGAAAAGAGATAGAGAATCTTGGCAAAACTCTTGAAGCAAAAAAATCAGAGGAAGCAGCTGTTGCACTGAAAATAGAGAATCTGAAAATATCACATTCATCTATAGAGCAGAAAGCCTCATTTATCAATGAGAATATAGAAAGACTATGTAAAGAGCTGGATAATCTTGAAGAAGAAAAAACTTCTATACAGGAAAAGATAGGTGAAACAAAAGAACTTGTATCAGCTAAGCAGGCTGATATTGAGCTTGTTAAGAATTCTATAGAAGAGTCCGAAAGAAAAATAACAGCTATAGGTGAAAAACTTGAAGATTTAAGAGCAGCCAAAGAAAAGGTTAATGCAAGTCATAAAGAGTTCTTTAAGAAACGTGAAGAATTAAATGAAAAAATAATTCTTCTTGAAAAAGATAGTATGAGACTTCATAACCAGTATGACAGACTTGAAGAATCTTATGACTCACTTGTAGATTATATGTGGAATGAATATGAGCTTACATATAGTTATGCTCTTGAGTTAAAGAGCGATGAGCTTAATAATATTAACGATATAAGAAAGCAGATTAACATATTAAAAGCTGCAATCAAGAAACTTGGAGATGTCAATGTAAATGCTATCGAAGAATATAAGTCAGTAAGTGAAAGATATGAATTCATGAAGACACAGCATGATGATATGATTGAAGCAGAAGAATCACTTATGAAGGTTATTGAAGAACTTGATGAAGGCATGAGAGCGCAGTTTACTGCTAAGTTTGAAGAAATAAAGGTTGAATTTGATAAAGTGTTCAAGGAACTTTTTGGTGGAGGCAGAGGAACAATAGAGCTTGTAGAAGGAGAAGATATTCTTGAAGCCGGTATACTTATAATATCCCAGCCACCAGGAAAGAAACTTCAGAATATGATGCAGTTATCGGGTGGAGAAAAAGCGCTTACCGCTATTGCACTTCTTTTTGCAATACAGAATCTAAAACCTTCTCCATTCTGTCTTCTTGATGAAATAGAAGCGGCACTTGATGATTCAAATGTTGGAAGATATGCTAATTATCTTCATAAGCTGACAAAACATACACAGTTTATTGTTATCACTCACAGACGTGGTACAATGTCAGCAGCTGACAGATTGTATGGTATAACCATGCAGGAAAAGGGTGTATCTACGCTTGTATCGGTTGATCTTATAGAAAATGATCTTAATGACAGGAAAAAAGAATCGTAGAAAATATATTGATTAAGAAAGAGAGGCTGTATATGGGACTTTTTAGTAAATTAAAAGAGGGTCTTACAAAGACACGTAATAATATAGTGTCAGGTATTGATAATATATTTAGTGGTTTTTCTTCGATAGATGATGATTTTTATGAAGAACTTGAAGAAACACTTATTATGGGAGATATCGGTGTAAGAGCAACAGACGAAATTATAGAAGAATTAAAATCTAAGGTTAAAGAAAACAAGATTAAGGATCCTAAGGATTGCAAGCAGTTACTTATTGACACAATCCGTGAAAAGATGAATCTTGGTCCTAATGCATATGACTTTGAGAATCAGAAGTCAATAGTCATGCTTATAGGTGTTAATGGCGTTGGTAAAACAACATCAGTAGGTAAGCTTGCAGGACATTTAAAGGCGCAGAATAAAAAGGTTATCATGGCTGCAGCTGATACCTTCAGAGCAGCAGCTATAGAACAGCTTACAGAATGGTCTAACAGAGTCGGAGTAGATATTATTGCTCAAAGTGAAGGCTCTGACCCTGCCGCCGTTATATATGATTCAATAGCAGCTGCAAAGGCAAGACATGCAGATGTTCTGTTGTGTGATACAGCAGGAAGACTTCAGAACAAAAAGAATCTTATGGAAGAGTTAAGAAAGATAGACCGTGTTATAGAAAGAGAATATTCAGATGCTTACAGGGAAAATCTTATTGTGCTTGATGCAACAACAGGACAGAATGCTCTTTCACAGCTAAGAGAATTCAATGATGTAACAAACATAACAGGTATCATACTTACTAAGATGGATGGTACAGCTAAAGGTGGCATTGCAGTTGCTATCCAGGCTGAATTTGGGATACCAGTTAAGTATGTTGGTGTTGGTGAAAAGGTTGAAGATCTCCAGAAGTTTGATTCTGATACATTTGTTAATGCATTATTTGATGTTGCGACAGATGATGAGGATGAAGAGCAGGAATAATATCATCAAATTATTTATTAAATATTATATAAAAAACTTGAATGATTACGGTAATAGGAATAATATATAAAATGTCAGAATTTTATTTTGACATTTATATCATTTTATAAAATTCAGGAAAGGAAAGTACTGTCGTGGTATAATGGGATTTTTAGTATATATAGAATAATGCGTTGTTTTATGCATTTGTATGATATACATTTATTGCGATAGCACTATATAAGTAATAATGGAAGAATTAACACTTAAGAAATTCGAAGAAGCTGCTGAAAAGGTAAAGGAAGCCACACTTCCAACTAATCTTGTATACAGCGAATATTTTAGTAACCAGACAGGCAACAAAGTATATTTAAAGCCTGAAAATATGCAGTACACAGGTGCTTATAAGGTTCGAGGAGCTTATTATAAGATAAGCACTATGTCAGAAGAAGCTCGTAAAAAAGGTCTTATAACAGCTTCAGCAGGTAATCATGCACAGGGTGTTGCATTTGCAGCTAAGAAGTATGGTGTTAAGGCAACTGTTGTTATGCCAACAACAACACCTCTTATAAAGGTAAACAGAACAAAAAGTTATGGTGCAGAAGTTGTGTTATATGGTGATGTTTATGATGAAGCGTGCGAGTATGCTCTTAAGTTAGCTGAAGAAAAAGGACTTACTTTTGTTCATCCTTTTGATGACCTTGATGTTGCAACAGGTCAGGGTTCTATCGCTATGGAGATTATAAAAGAGCTTCCAACAGTAGATTACATACTTGTACCAGTAGGTGGCGGCGGACTTGCCACAGGTGTTTCTACACTTGCCAAGCTTCTTAATCCTAATATAAAGGTTATTGGTGTTGAGCCAGCAGGTGCTAACTGTCTTCAGGCTTCTATAAAGGCTGGAAAGGTAACAACACTTCCAACTGTAAGCACTATTGCTGATGGTACAGCTGTTAAGACTCCTGGAAGCAAGCTGTTCCCATACCTTCAGAAGAATCTTGATGATATAATCACAGTTCCGGATGAGGATTTAATTGTATCTTTCCTTGATATGGTTGAGAATCATAAGATGATAGTTGAAAATTCTGGTCTTCTTACAGTTGCGGCATTAAAGCAGATTAAGGATAAAGATAAGAAAATTGTTTCTATCCTTTCAGGTGGTAATATGGATGTCATTACTATGTCATCAGTAGTCCAGCAGGGACTTGTTCAAAGAAGCAGAATCTTTACAGTATCAGTTCTTCTTCCAGATAAGCCAGGTGAACTTGTTAAGGTTGCCAAAATAATTGCTGATGCCAATGGTAACGTAATCAAGCTTGATCACAACCAGTTTGTAAGTATCAACAGAAAGGCAACAGTTGAGTTAAGAATTACAATCGAAGCATTTGGACATGATCATAAAGAACAGATTGTGTCAGAGCTTGAAAAGAATGGATTAAGACCTAGATTAGTAAAGGTAAACATCTAATAGTGTCTGCTCCTGACATCATTATTTAAATTTTTAAAAAGTGTCAAGTAAAAGTACTTGACACTTTTTTAGTACCATGATATTATACTCAAGGCTTAAGAATATTTATGAGCTGGAAAGTTAAGGTGCATTGTGGAACGTATTGTAGAACAGACATTGTTATATGATTTTTATGGCGAGTTACTTAATGAACATCAGCGGGGTGTTTATGAGGATGCCGTGTTCAATGATTTATCCTTAAGTGAGATTGCAGATGAATATGGAATATCAAGACAGGGTGTTCATGATCTTATAAAAAGAGTATCTAACACACTTGATGGATATGAGGCAAAGCTTCATCTGGTTGAAAAGTTTATGGATACTAAAGCAAAGATTACAAGAATAGACGAGCTTGTTGATGCATATATCAAGGATAAGGATATGAGTTACATCCATGAGATTAAGAAGCTCTCTAAAGAAATTATCGAAGATTATTAATCATACATTGGAGGTCATATATGGCATTTGACAGTCTTTCAGATAAACTTCAGAATATATTTAAGAATCTTCGAGGTAAAGGCCGCCTTTCTGAAGCTGATGTCAAGGCAGCACTCAAGGAAGTCAAGATGGCATTACTTGAAGCTGATGTTAACTTTAAAGTCGTTAAGAACTTTATTAAGTCAGTAGAGGAGCGTGCTATTGGACAGGATGTTATGTCAAGTCTTACACCTGGTCAGATGGTTATAAAGATTGTTAACGAAGAGATGATATCTCTTATGGGTTCTGAAACTACTGAGATTAAGTTGAAATCTGGCAACGAGATAACTATTATTATGATGGCAGGTCTTCAGGGTGCAGGTAAGACAACAACAACTGCAAAGCTTGCTGGTAAATTTAAGGAAAAAGGTAAAAAGCCTTTACTTGTTGCATGTGATGTTTACAGGCCAGCTGCTATTGAGCAGTTAACTATAAACGGCAATAAACAGGGAGTTGAAGTGTTCTCTATGGGAACAGGTCATAATCCGGTTGATATTGCCAAGGCATCTATAGCACATGCTAAGGATAATAATTTCAATATCGTTATTCTTGATACTGCTGGTCGTCTTCATGTTGATGAGAATATGATGGAAGAGCTTATCAATATAAAGAATGAAGTTGAAGTTGACCAGACTATACTGGTAGTTGACTCTATGACAGGTCAGGATGCAGTCAATGTTGCTGCTTCATTTAACGAAAAGGTTGGGATTGATGGAGTTATTCTTACTAAGTTAGATGGCGATACAAGAGGTGGTGCTGCACTTTCAATCAAGGCTGTTACAGGAAAGCCTATCCTCTATGTAGGTATGGGTGAAAAGTTATCAGATCTTGAGCAGTTTTACCCGGACCGTATGGCATCAAGGATTCTTGGAATGGGAGATGTCCTTACACTTATTGAGAAAGCAGAAGCACAGATTGATGCTGACAAAGCTAAGGAGATGGAAGCTAAGCTTAAGAAAGCAGAGTTTGATTTTGATGATTTCCTTGAGTATATGGGTCAGATAAGAAATATGGGTGGTATAGGTTCTATTATGAGTATGCTTCCAGGCATGGGACTTGGTGGCAACATGAAGAATCTTCAGATGCCTGATGAAGATGAAGCAGAAGCTAATCTTAAAAGAACAGAAGCTATCATACAGTCAATGACAGCTAAGGAAAGAAAAAATCCTGATATTATCAATCCATCAAGAAAAAACAGGATTGCAAGAGGTGCTGGTGTTAATATCAGCGAAGTAAACAGGCTCATCAAGCAGTTTGAACAGATGAAAAAGATGATGAAACAGATGCCTGGTATGATGAAAGGTGCTAAAAAGGGACGTTTTAAATTACCTTTTTAACATATATATATTATTATGAAAGATTTACAGGAGGTGAAACAGTAATGGCAGTAAAGATTAGATTAAAGAGATTAGGTGAGAAGAAGTCTCCTTTCTATAGAATTATCGTAGCAGATTCAAGATCTCCAAGAAATGGTAGATTTATTGAAGAAATCGGTACTTATGATCCTAATTACGATCCATGCAAGCTTAACGTTGATGCAGAACTCGCTAAGAAGTGGTTAGCTAACGGAGCTCAGCCTACAGAAGTAGTTGGAAAGCTTTTCAAGATGGCAGGTATCGAAAAATAAGACTAGTGGAGGTATTTAGCTATGAAACAGTTAGTGGAAGTTATCGCTAAAGCACTAGTTGATAATCCGGATGAGGTTGTAGTAACAGAAACACAGAAAGATAAAGCAATTGTCGTAAATTTAAAGGTTGCTTCATCAGATATTGGTAAGGTGATCGGTAAATCCGGAAGAATTGCAAAGTCTATTAGAGCTGTTGTATCTGCAGCCGCATCTAAGACTGATAAAAAGGTCATTGTAGAGATAGACAATTAATGCACTGTTATGAGTCATTATACTTTTTAAGTATAGTGGCTCATTTTTGTTATTAATATTTGCAGTAAAACACCAGATGCATATAGTATCATATTAATACTAGTACATAGTTTTCAAAATAACGTACTAGAAAATATGTTCGGCATATGTTAATATAATGATGAAATAAGAAGTATAGGAGAATAATATTATTATGAAGCTGATACACTGTGCAGATCTGCATCTGGATTCTGATATGACAAGTAATCTTACTAAAGAAAAAGCAAAAGAACGAAGGACAGAGCTGTTAGTGACATTTCAAAGGATGATTACATATGCAAAGGAAAATGATGTACATCATATTCTTATATCTGGAGATCTGTATGATAAGAAAAACATATCATCTACTGCACGCAATGTTTTTTTAACAGCAGTTACTGATAATCAAGATATTATATTTTATTATCTTAAGGGAAATCATGATGCTGAAAGTATGTTTATTGGAATGAATAAGATTCCAGATAATTTAAAACTGTTTGGTACAGAATGGACAGAATATAAAATTACTTCTGAAAAAGATAATAACAAAATAGTTATTAGTGGCATAGAACTTACAGCTGATAATTCCGACATTATATACAATTCTCTTATTCTTGATAATAACTGCTTTAACATAGTCATGCTGCATGGTCAGGAAGCACAGACTAAAAGCAGAAATGAATATCAAAGCATATCAATCAGACTTCTTAAGAATAAAGGGATAGACTATCTTGCACTTGGACATGTACACTCATATAAGAAAGAAAAGCTTGATGCAAGGGGAATTTACTGTTATCCAGGCTGCATTGAAGGCAGGGGCTTTGACGAATGTGGTGAACATGGCTTTGTTGTTATAGATGTAAACAATAATACACTTACAAGCCACGAAATGATACAGGCAGCTTCAAGATGCCTGTATGAAATAGACGTAGATATATCAGAATGCCTGAATTCATCTGAAATAATTAATAACATACAACATGCACTTGATATGAAGCATTATAGCAGTTCAAGTATGATTAAAGTTGTGCTTACAGGTAATATAAATGTAAACTGTGAAAAAAATATAGAATATATTACAAAGATGTTTTGTGACAAATATTATTATTTTAAGTTGTATGACCATTCTGGAATAAAAATAGATTATGATAATTTTCTATATGAGAATTCTGTAAAAGGAGAGCTTGTACGGCTTGTGAAAGCTGATGATGCGCTGGATGATGACACTAAAGCTGCTATTATAGCGATTGGAATCAAAGCTTTAACAGGAGAGGAATATATATGAAATTAGTAAGTCTGCATATAGATAATTTTGGCAAATTTAATAACCTTGATATGAGCTTTAATAATGGACTTAATCAGTTGATAGAAGAAAACGGATGGGGAAAAAGTACACTTACTGCATTTATTAAAGTCATGTTTTATGGCTTTGATAATTCCTCTAAAAGAGATTCCTATGAAAATGAGAGAAAACGTTATAAGCCGTGGAATGGCGGAATATATGGTGGTAATATAACATTCTGTCTTGATGATAAACGATATACGATATATAGAACATTTGAAGCAAAAGATAAAGATGATACATTCCGCCTTATTGACCAAAGAACAATGTTAGTTTCTTTAGATTATAGCTCCAATATTGGATATGAAATCTTTAAAATAGACAGCAGCACATTTAAAAAGACCTTATGTATATACGAAAATAACTGTATAACAGAAAGCACCGGTGATATCGAAGCGCTTCTTGGAGATGAACAGTCAGATACAGAGGATATAAATAACTTTGACAAGGTTATTAAAAGCATGGATGATAAGCTTAATGCCTTAAGTCCTGACAGAAAAACAGGTGAACTTTATAAGCAGAGGGACAAGCTTAATCAAATACAGGCACAGTTAAAAGAAATGCCAGTATTAGAAGATAGTATAGACACAACTATAAGACATATAAAAGATACAGAAAAACTTATGGAAAAGCTGTCTTTGCAAAAACAGCATATAAAAAAAGAACTAGATAAGGCAAGCTATTACAATGAAATGCAAAGCATTTTAAAGCAATATAATATATATAGCAGACAGCTTGAAGAAAAAAGACAAGCCTATGAAGAAAAGCTTGAAGAATATGGCAGGCTTCCAGATATTAATGATGTTTGTATGAAAATACAATATGCAGACAGGATACTTGATAAATACAGCCAGCTAAAAGAACTAGAGCCTAATAAGACACAGTATGACAGGCTGCATGAACTTAAAGCATCGGTGTCTTGTTATTCGCATCATGAGCTTAAGGAACAGATTGATAACATAAACCATCTGAACACATTAAAGTCTGAGATACAAAGTAAATTATCTGTTGCAGATAAATATAGAAACATTCTTTTAATAGCAGCTATAGCAGCCGGTCTGCTTTCTATTATAGTTGGTGCTATAACTGGTACTGGTGTATTGCTGATGCCAATAGGAATAATATTAATAATTGCCGGAATAGTGTATAATAAAAATGAAAAAACTGGAAGCAGTAAACATATTCATGCATCTATTAATGAATTAAAAAACGATTATAAAAAGCAGTATTTACTTATAAAAGAATGGCTTGATGCACACGATATTAGTTTTGATCCTGATGTAGTATATACACTGTCAACAATAGATAACAGATTGTATGAATATGAAAGAATCGTCCAACAGATAGATAAGTATAATATCCAGTATAAGCAAGCTGGTATAAGTGGATATGTCAGGAATATATGCAGTTTTATATCAAGCTTTGAGAATTATATGCCACAAGAACTGGCTGATATTATAAATGATGATAAAAAGAAGCAGGATATTATACTGCTTATAAAAGAGTGTAATAACTGCCTTTATAAAATGAAGCAGGATATTGAAATAATCGGACATATAAGAAAAGAATATGATTATGCATATAATATATTTAATACATTTGAAAGCCAGCATAATGATATAGATAAAATCATAGAACAAGTATCAAATACTAATCTTGAACATACTGAAAATGTGTCTATGCTTAACAGCAGGCTGGATGATATAGAAAAAAAACTCAAGCAGCATAACGATAATATAGCTGGATATAGCACACAATTAAGTATATATCAAGATAAACTTGATGAGCTTACAGATAAAAATAATATACTTTCGGAACTTATGGAGGATTATGAAATTCGACTGAAAAAATATAACAATCTGAAACTGTCAAGAGAATATCTTATAAAGGCCAGAATATCGTTTTCATGTAAATATCAGGTTTCAGTTAAAAATAAATTTAATGAATATATTGATATATGTAACAATGCAACGGACTTCCACGACAAGTATAGTATTGATGTTAATAACAGACTGCTTACGAATGAATATGGACAGGAAAGAGAGCTTCGTTTTTTTAGTTCGGGTTCAAAGGATATAGCCAGCTTATGTTTAAGACTTTCATTTATTAATGCTATGTATAAGGATGATAAACCATTTATAATCATGGATGATCCTTTTGTTAATATGGATGATAACATCATAAATGGTGCTAAAGCACTTTTAAATATACTATCCGATAGTTATCAGATAATATATTTTACATGTCATCAAAGCAGAATTATCAAAACACGGGATTAGGTCTGAGTGCACCTTGCCACATACCCGCATACATAAATATGTGCACAGAAAAGAGGAATTTTATGAACGAAGATATGTTAAGAGTAGGTGTGATTACATCAACTCACGGAATAAAAGGAGAGGTTAAAGTGTTTCCTACTACAGACGATCCTGCAAGGTTTAAAAAATTAAAAGAATGTGTAATTGCTGGAAAACGTGGAAATATAAATGTTACTGTACAGTCGGTAAAGTTTTTTAAACAGTTTGTTATACTGAAATTTAAAGAATTTGATAATATTAATGATATTGAGATTTATACAAAGTGCGACCTGCTTGTAACAAGAGATAATGCTGTTAAATGTGAACCAGGTGAATATTTCATATGTGATCTTATCGGACTTACTGTTGTTACAGATGAAGGGAATACTCTTGGAAAGCTTACTGATGTTATAGAAACAGGAGCTAATAATGTGTATGAGGTCACAGCCCCTGGTGGCAGAGTATATTATCTTCCGGTTATCGATGAATGTATACTTGCACATGATCTTGACAATAAAACAGTTACAGTACATGTGTTAAAGGGTCTTCTTGACATTAACTAAAGCAGAATTCACAACGAAATATTTTATTGAAATTAAGATTGCATATTTTTATTGCATATTTTTATGAAATTAATACTTGCATATTTATTTAGTATATGTTATTCTTATCAAGTTGTGAAAAGAGACAGTCCTCTGTTGTGCCGGTCACATTAAGAATGTCGAAATAATAAGGAGGTCACACATGAATACAATTATTAAGAACATCGAAGATGCTCAGCTTAAGGCTGAAGTACCAGCTTTCAATGTTGGTGATACTGTAAGAGTATCTGCTAAGATTAAGGAAGGAAACCGTGAAAGAATCCAGGTATTTGAAGGAACTGTTTTAAAGAAGCAGGGTACAGGAGTACGTGCTACATTTACAGTTAGAAAGATTTCTGGTGGAATCGGTGTAGAAAAGACATGGCCATTACATTCACCTATAGTAGAGAAGGTTGAAGTTATCAGACGTGGTAAGGCTAGAAGAGCTAAGTTAT
>UMGF01025529.1_pt1 | contig 26419 bp, 22 predicted proteins | sample 1965181 | NCBI WGS metagenome assembly UMGF01 (sample SAMEA4836063, study PRJEB28245) | human gut metagenome | biome: gut microbiome; material: fecal sample | place: Denmark | collected 2008 | reverse complement strand
TTAAGCCGCAAGGCGGGAATTGTGCGGTGTTGCCTAAGATAAAAAGAAACGGTGCTGTACCCCGGACTTTATGGGGTACGGCACCGTTTTTTGTGTGAAGATGGGACAGGCGAGATGGCCCTGGAATGTGATGGTGAGGGAAAAGACGGGTTTTGAGTGATGTGGAGGGGATTGTGATGGTATGCCACCTGTAGGGGCGCACAATGTGCGCCCGCTGCCTTGCGGAGAATGATGTGGTGAAATATTAGACAAGGCCCGGCATGTGGGACGATGCGAAGCATCGTCCCCTACAAATCTGTTTTAGGTGCATTACAAAATTTGTAATATGAGAGATGGGCCAAGGTTGCGGCGGGGGCGGGTGACCCCGCCCTACTGCGAGGTTATGGCTAGTACCTACAAATAAAATAGCGCAAACAGCGTAAAATAAAAACACCCCGGAACCGCATAAGAATATGCGATTCCGGGGCGTAATGTTACTGGATAAAGGGCAAATTAAATCTTAGACAAATCAAGCCTTGTTGGCAGAGCCGAACAGCTCGATCTTCTCCTTGACCTTATCCATGATGGCGTCTGCGCCCGGCTTCAGCAGCTTGCGCGGGTCATAGCCCTTGCCCTGCTGATCCTTGCCGGCTTCGATGTACTTGCGGGTGGCCTCAGCAAATACCAGCTGGCAGTCAGTGTTGACGTTGATCTTGGAAACGCCCAGGCGGATGGCTTTCTGAACCATCTCGTCGGGGATGCCGGTGCCGCCGTGCAACACCAGAGGAATGTTGTTGGTAGCCTGATGGATGCGCTCCAGAGCTTCAAAGTCCAGGCCCTTCCAGTTGGCGGGGTAAATGCCGTGGATGTTGCCGATGCCGGCAGCCAGGAAGTCAACGCCCAGAGCGGTGATCTTGGCGCACTCTTCGGGGTCAGCGATTTCGCCGTTGCCGACTACGCCGTCCTCAACGCCGCCGATGGAACCAACTTCGGCTTCGATGGACAGGCCCTTGTCGTGTGCCAGCTCAACCAGCTCACGGGTCTTGGCAATATTCTCTTCGATGGGGTAGTGGGAGCCATCGAACATGATGGAGGTAAAGCCAGCTTCAATGCAGGCCTTTGCGCCCTCATAGGTGCCGTGGTCCAGGTGCAGGGCAACGGGAACCGTGATGCCGAGAGATTCATCCATTGCGCGCACCATAGCGGCAACGGTCTTGAAACCGGTCATATATTTGCCGGCACCCTCGGAAACGCCCAGGATAACCGGGCTCTGCATGGCCTGAGCCTGAAGCAGAATGCTCCGGGTCCATTCCAGGTTATTGATATTGAACTGGCCAACGCCATAGTGGCCGTCACGAGCTTTGAGGAGCATATTGGTTGCATTTACGAGCATAACAGGTACCTCCTATAAATTCAGTTCAAGCAGCTGGAGGGCCTGACCCTGCCAGCTATTTTATTATAGACCGACTTTGACAAAAAATCAACAATAATCACGGCTTTTTACCCAAGAATGAGTAAAAAGTCCAGAAAATGGGATGATTGCACAGTGTTAGACGTGTGATTTTGGGTAAGATTTATGAAAGAATAGCAGAATGACCAGCACCCGATGCGCCAATTTAGTCGAAATGTGCAGAATGGACAGAGGGGCGGACGCAGAAAAGCAGGGAATACAATTTGAATATAAAATTAAATAAAATACAATAAGTTGATTTGCGCGAGGCCATGAGAGAGATGCATTTATAAAAGGGTGGTAGGATGAGGGGATGGAACAGTCAAGACCGTTCCCTACAGACAGGGAAAAGGAAAATACGGAAAGGGAAGGTTGATGTGGACATAGCACAGCAGGCCCAAGGGCAATACCGCATAATTCTAAGTGCCGATACGGCGAGCGAGGTGCGGCAGATGCCAAGCCAAAAGCGCAGATAATACTGGATGCTGCAAAGGTGGGCGCCGCCAGTGGCGGAAACAGCGAACCGAAGCAGGGGCAGCGGTCGCAGAGTGCGAGGGGCTTTTGCCCCCGAAGCACGATGCGGGTACCGCAACCCGACATTATCGAGCATTTTGGCAACGCAGATGCCGTGCCGCAGCTGCCGGAGCGCTGCTTAAGCCGCAAGGCGGGAATTGTGCGGTGTTGCCCAAGGCAAAACAAAATCGGCCCCTGCTTTGGTGCGGCAGGGGCCGATAAATTCAGTGATTCAAATAACTCAAAAATGCGGAAAAGAAAGCTTTACCGGTCGATGGGGGCAGTCTTGGCTTTCAGCCAGGTCTTTTCCTCCTCGGTCAGGCGGGGGCTGAGCATCTCGTATACATGGGCATGGTAGGCGTTCAGCCAGTTGATCTGGTCACGGGTCAGTTCGTCCACAATGACCGGCTCGGTGGAGATGGGCACCAGGGTCAGCGGCTCAAATTTCAGCCAGTGACCATATTGGTTGGTGCCGGCATCCACGCATTCCAGCTCGTTCTCAATGCGGATGCCGACTTCATCGGTCTCATAAACGCCCGGCTCATCGGTGATGGTCATGCCCTCTTTGAAGACAATGGGGTTCTGGGGGCGCAGGCTCTGGGGGCCTTCGTGCACCGAGGAGATGTAGCCAACGCCGTGGCCGGTGCCGCAGCGGTAGTTGATTTTGTGTGCCCACAGCGGGCCGCGGGCAAAGCTGTCCAGTGCAAAGCCGGTGCAGTAATCCAGGAAGACGGCGCGGGCAATGTCAATGTGGCTCTGCAGGGTCCAGGTGTAGTATTTGCGCTCGTTCTCGGTCAGGGGGCCGACGGGATAGGTGCGGGTGATATCGGTGGTGCCGCAGTCATACTGGCCGCCGTTATCCACCAGCAGGAAGCCGCGCGGCTCAATCACGCTGTTCACTTCGCCCTCGGCATGGTAGTGCATCATGGCGGCGTTGGGGCCGTAAGCGGCAATGGTATCAAAGCTGTCCTCAAAATAGCCGGGCATTTCGGCACGGCGCTTTTGCAGCATCTTTTCAATGTCAGTCTCGTGCAGGATTTTGCCCTCGGCGATGGCCTTTTCCAAGTCCATCTGGAAACGCACCATGGCAACGCCGTCACGCACATGGCATTCGCGGATGTTGGCAAGCTCGACCGGGTTTTTGACACCTTTCAGTGCAAAGATCGGGTCGGCACCGGTAACGGTCTTGTGCTCGTTCAGGGCGCAGTACAGGTCATAGTTAGTGGCTTTCTCGTCTACGAGGAACACTTCCTCTGCGGGCAGAGCGTGTACGGTATCGATCAGCTCCGGGTAGTCGCGCAGGGAAACGCCGTTATCGGCCAACGTTTTTGCGTCGGCATCATTCAGGCGGCCGGGGGCGATAAACAGGGTGCAGCTGTCCATCGTGACAAGGGCATAAGCAACGGCCAGCGGGGTACAGGGCAGGTCGCGTGCGCGCATGTTGGTCAGCCAGCCCACACAGTCCAGACCAGTCACAGCCAAGGCGGTGGCACCGGCTTTTTTCAGCTCGTCACGCACCATGGCAATGCGCTGGGCGGCGGTGGCGCCGGTCTGCTCAACAGTCAGCAGCTCGCAGGGGGTGTTGGGCAGGCTGGGGCGGGTGGTCAGGCTCTCCCACAGGGGGGAGACGATATCCTTGCTTTCCAGCTTGGCGCCGCTCTTGGCCAGAGCGGCGGCATAGCCGTTGGCAATGGTGGCAGGCACGCAGCTGCCATCCAGCAGCAGGGTCTGGCCGGCGGCAAAATGGGCGGTCAGGTACTCTTCCACAGTGGGCACCCCGGCGGAACCGGCGTGCATGCACTCAATTTCGGTACCGGCCAGCTGACGGTCACCCTGAACATAAAAGCGGCCATCGCACCACAGGGCGCTGCCGGTCAGGGTGACAACAAGGGTGGAGTTCTCGCCGGTAAAGCCGGAGAAAAACGGCAGGCTGTTGTAATAAGCGGGCAGATATTCACTGGAGTGGGGGTCGCTGGTCATCAGCAAAACACCGTGGGCACCGGCTGCCTGGGCAGCGGCGCGCAGAGCGGCAATTTTTTCATTGGTCGTCAAAATAGTCCTCTCCTTATATGCAGAATGTTGAACAAGTCCATTCTAACATGTTTTCATAAAAGGTCAATACGGGGTGCGGTTCAGCACAGTGCCCAGCAGCGGCAGGCCGCAGCCCTGCAGAAGGTGAGCCGCCTGGCGCAGCTCCTGGTGGGTAACGCTGCCGCTTTGTACCACAAGCAGGGCACCGTCACATACCTTGGCAAGGCTGAGAGCGTCACTGCATTCGCTCAGGGCTGGAGCATCTACCAAAAGATAAGCAAACTTTGGTGCACAGCTTTCCACCATGCGGGCAAAACGGGGGTGTTCCAGCAGCAGGGCCGGGCGGCTGGTGGTGCCGGAGGCCGGAACCAGGCAGGTGCCGCGGATCTCGGTGTGGTAGAGAACTTCCTCCAGAGGAACGCTGCCGGAAAGATAGTGTGCCAGACCCGGCACTTTGTGTTCACCGGTCAGCCCGCACTGGCGGCAGATGCCGGAATGGCGCAGGTCACCGTCAACCAGCAGGCAGCGCTGGCCAAGCCCGGCAAGCAGCTGCCAGAACTGCAAAGCCAGAGTAGTTTTACCTTCCTGCGGGGTAGTGCTGGTGAGCAGAATGATTTTGGCGTCTGGGGCTGTCTGTTCCAGACGCAGGCGCAGCAAATTCAGGGATTCAACCGTCCGGGGTGCCAGCTCCGGCAGGTGGTTCAAAGCAAGTTCTTTCATGGGCGGCCGCCTTTCCGGGTATGGAGGCGGCGGGGCGTGGTATCCGGGATGCAGGCCAGCGGCGAAGAGCCAAGGCAACGGGCCAGATCGTCCGCCGTATAAATGTGGTCATCCCGCAGGTAATGCAGGCAGAGGAAAGCAAAGCAGAGCAAAAAGCCGATGCCAGCGCCAAACGCTGCGTGGAACACAGCCCCCGGCCCGGAAAAGTGCTGCGGCGGGGCTGCCTGCTCCACCAGGCGGGGCGGGGTGGCGCCCATGCGGGCAGAGAGATCATCCAACGCAAGGGCAGCCAGTGCGTTGGCAATATCTGCTGCGCGCTGTGGGGAGGAATCGGCCGCAACAATGCGCAGAATATGGGTATCTGCCGGGTGCAGAATGGTAATCTGGTCTTTTAAGTGGGCAGTATCCGTGGAAAGGCCAAGGGTGGAAATAACGGATTCCAGCATGGTGCGGCTGGTCAAAAGCTCCTGATAATCAGCCGTTAATTGCAGTTCCGCATAGCCGGAGGTCAGCCCCTCCTGTGCGGCGGCAACATACAGCTGGGCTTCGGCCTGGTAGCTGTGCGGGGCAAGGCGTGCGGCAGCAAAGGCCAGAATACCTCCCAGCAGGGTACAAACCAGTACCGCGGCGAAATGGGCGGGCAGCAGGCGGAACAGTTCCACGGGGGTCACTTCGCGCCCGGCGGCGCGGGATGCAGGGGCAGCGGGCAAGGTGCTCACCTCCAAAACAGGGCGTGAACAAGGCAAAATTCCGGTAAAAACAGCATAAATCAAGTGTAACACGCGCCCGGCGCAAAATTCAATAGAAAAAATGGTTTTTCAGGCGATACTGGGCAGTTTTTCGGGCAAACTGCTGAAAGGTGAGAGGGTTTTGCAGCAAACGGGGGAAACGCCGCGGCAAAAAGGCGCTGACGGGGCAAGAAGTTTTCAAAAATTTCAAATTTTGGCAGGCCCAAATGGGCGAAAAGCTCTTGACGGGTTTGATATAATAAGGTTAGCAGTAAGAAAACAAGATTGCTAACAACACAAACAAACTTTAAGATAGAAGGGAATATTACCATGGCAGAACAGGTAACTAAAATTGATATTTTCTCCGGCTTTTTGGGTGCAGGCAAAACGACCCTGATCAAAAAGCTCATCAAGGAAGCGTTCCAGGGTGAAAAGATTGTGCTGATCGAAAACGAATTCGGCGAGATCGGCATTGACGGCGGCTTTATGCGTGAGGCTGGCATTCAGGTCAACGAGCTGAACTCCGGCTGCATCTGCTGCTCCCTGGTGGGCGACTTCCGCGAGGCACTGAAAAAGGTCGTGGAGACTTATCATCCTGACCGCATCCTGATCGAGCCTTCTGGCGTTGGCAAGCTGAGTGATGTGACCCGCGCTGTTGAGGGTGTGGGCGAGACCCTGCCGGTCAGCCTGAACAGCTTTGTGACCGTGGCCGATGTGAACAAGGTCAAAATGTATATGAAGAACTTTGGCGAGTTCTATGATGACCAGATCAGCCACGCATCCTGCATCATCCTGAGCCGCACCGGCAGCGCAGACGAGAAGAAGGTTGCCGCAGCCGTTGCCCTGATCCAGGAAAAGAACCCCACCGCCACCATTGTGACCACCGATTGGAATGAACTGACTGGTGCACAGATCGTTTCCGTTATGGATGGTAAGCGCGACCTGGTTGCCGAGCTTCTGAGCGAAGCACAGGCTTCCAATGCTGCCCATGCGGACGAGGATGAGGAAGAGCATCATCACCACCACCATGACCATGATGAGGACGGCCACGAGTGCTGCCACCATCACCACGACCATGATGATGACGACGATGATGAGGATGAGCACGAGCATCACCACCATCATGACGAGGATGATGACCACGGCCACGAATGCTGCCATCACCACCACGACCATGATGACGACGATGATGAGGACGAGCATGAGCACCACCATGACGGCGAGTGCTGCTGCGGCCATCATCACCATCATCATGACCACGATGCAGACGAAGTGTTCACCAGCTGGGGCCACGAGACTGCCCACAAGTACAGCCATGACGAGCTGGAGAGCATCCTGACCACGCTGGATTCCGGCGAGTACGGCGCTGTGCTGCGTGCCAAGGGCATTGTGGACGGCGGCGACACCTGGTACGAGTTCGACATGGTGCCCGGTGAGCATGAGATCCGCACCTGCGGCCCCGATGTTACCGGCAAGGTGTGCGTGATCGGTTCCCAGCTGAAGGAACATGAGGTGGAAGAGCTGTTCCACGCCTGATTTGTAAAGGAGTAAAACATGGCGCAGAAAGAGATTCCCTGTTACCTCTTTGTGGGTATGCTGGAAAGCGGCAAAACCAAGTTTATTCAGGAAACAATGGAGGACCCGCAGTTTGATTCCGGCGACAAAACGCTGCTGTTGATCTGTGAGGAAGGCGAAGAGGAATATGATTCCGAGCGATTTGCCTTTGGCGGCGTGACCGTTGCCACCATTGAGGACAAAGCGGAACTGAACCGCGAACACCTGCAGCAGCTGGCTGAAAAGTCTGACTGTGGGCGTGTGATCATTGAATACAACGGCATGTGGCTGGTGCAGGAGCTGTACGATGCCCTGCCGGATAACTGGCTGATTTACCAGTGCCTGGCCACCGCAGACGGCACTACCATCAAGACCTATGCCAACGACAATGCCATGCGCAGCCTGCTGCTGGACAAGCTGCGCGGCAGCGAGCTGCTGGTGGTGAACCGTGCCGAGGCGGTAAACGATGACGAAAGCCACCAGCTGATCCACAAGCTGGTGCGCCAGGCAAGCCGCCGCTGCGATATCGCCTATGAGTTCAAGGATGGCAGCGTTGCCTATGACGATATCCCGGACCCGCTGCCGTTCGATGTAAACGCCCCGGTGATCGAGATTCCCGAAGAGTTCTTTGGCGTATGGTATATGGACTGCATGGATGAGATGCAGAAGTACGACGGCAAAACGGTGAAATTCCTGGCTCAGGTGTGCCAGACCAACCGCGCCGGCAAGGACAGCTTTGTGCCCGGCCGCTTTGCCATGACCTGCTGCGTGCAGGATATCCAGTTTGTGGGCTTCCCCTGCAAGTACACGGAGTACAAGAACCTGAAGCAGCGTGACTGGATCACGGTAACGGCAAAGGTGAACCTGAAATACCACCCGATTTACAAGGGCCAGACCCCGGATTCTGTCGGCCCGGTGCTGACGGCCATCAACGTGGAGCCTGCCGCGGCCCCGCGTGATGATGTGGTGACCTTCAGTTGAGCGGGGAACGCCGCAGGGCAATCGAAGCCCGCGTGGCAGCCGCAGCCGCCCGGCTGGAAAAAGAGGGCCGCTACACGGCAACCCGGCGGTGCATCCAGCACGGCAAGGTCAGCGTGTATGCCCACTGCGTCAGCGTGGCGGATACCGCCTGCGTCTTGGCGGAAACGCTGCACCTGCGCGTAAACGAGCGGGCGCTGATCCGCGGTGCATTGCTGCATGATTACTTTTTGTATGACTGGCACGATAAAGCCAACGGCCACCACTGGCACGGTTTTACCCACTCAGGCACCGCCCTGCACAACGCAAGCGAGGATTGGAAGCTGACCCCGGTGGAGCGGGAGATCATCAAAAAGCACATGTTCCCCTTAACCCCTATCCCACCCACCTGCCGTGAAGCGTGGCTGGTGTGCCTGGCAGATAAAATCTGTGCCGCCAAGGAGACGACCGGCGGAATCTATGGCAAGCTGCCGTTTGCCGCGAAGCATAACGCGCAGGATAAGTAAATTAACGTTTTATATGCAGAAAATCCAAAAGCCCGATGCCGTGTTGACATCGGGCTTTTGGCATTTTACACGGAGAGGGGAAAAATTAGGAATTCGGAATGGGACGGCGGGAAAAGTTCGTGGCAAGGGTTGAACCTGCTGTAATTCCGCATAGGCAGGGATGATAAACAGGAACAACAAAAAACAGGCGCACCACAGAATAATCCCCGTGGTGCGCCTTATTTATACGATTGTACCTATTGGATTAAAGGTTTTCGCCGAAGCCTTTTTTCAAAAAGGTTGGAAAAATCCCCCGTAAATCCAAAAATCACAGCGTATCGCAGATGGTGCTCATCATGGAACGGATGTCGATGTGCTGGGGGCATTTGGGCAGGCAGGCACCGCACTTGATGCAATGCTCGGCGCGGGTGGCGGCGGGGGCGTCCTCATATTCCTCTTTTAGGGTGGCGAGGCGGTCACCACACAGGCGGTATTCGTTCCAGGCGTGCAGCATGCCCGGAATGTTGACCCCGGCGGGGCAGGGCATGCAGTACTTGCAGGCCGTGCAGGGGGCAAGCTTTTGGGCCTTGAACACATCCAGCGCACGGGCGAGGGTATCCTGCTCGGTGGTGGAAAGCGGAATAAAGGGATCCATGGAAGCCACGTTATCCTGTACCTGCTCTAGGGTAGTCATGCCGGAAAGTACGCACAGCACATTGGGTAGGCTGGCAACCCAGCGAATGGCCCAGCTGGCCAGGCTCTTTTCCGGGGCGGCCTGATGCAGCAGGGCGGCGGCTTCAGGGCAAAGGGTGTTCAGCATCCCGCCGCGCACCGGCTCCATAACGATGACCTGCAGCCCGGCAGCGGCGCACAGCTCGTATTTTTTGCGGCTCTGCTGATAGTCCCAGTCAAAATAATTGAGCTGCAGCTGTACAAAATCCCAATCGCCTGTAGCAAGGATCTCTGGCAGCTGCTCAGCGCTGCCATGGAAAGAAAAGCCCAGCCGCTTGATTTTGCCCGCCTTGCGCAGCTCGTTCAGCTGGTCATAGGCGTGGTACTTGGCGTAATTGGACCAGCTGCTTTCATGCACAGAGTGAGCGAGGTAAAAATCAAAGTAATCAGTGCGGCAGTTGGCCAACTGCTCGTTAAAAATACGGGGCACATCCTCATCGCATTTCAACATCCAGCCGGGCAGTTTGCTGGCAAGGTGATAGCTGGCGCGGGGATACTTGGCCAGAGCTTTGCCGCAGAACTTTTCGCTCATGCCGCCGTGGTAGGGGTAGGCAGTATCGAAATAGTTCACGCCGTGGGCATAGGCATAATCAAAAATCTCCTGTGCCTTTTCCTCGTCAATGCTGGTCTGGTCGGCGGCGTCCCGCAGGGGCAGGCGCATGGTGCCAAGACCCAGCAGGCTGATTTTGCCGTTGAGGTCATTATAGGGGGCAGGGTTATTGCGGCAGACACGGTATTCCATACAAGTTACGCTCCTTATTCCGGCTTTGCCAGATGAATTTGATGGAAGATTTGGTGCGGGGATAAACAAGAAACGCCGATTTTGCTGGCTCGGCGGTTAAGGTGTATCTGAAAACAAAGAAACAGCCGATATTTTCGACTTTTCAGATACACCCTGGGAAAAGGAAATTATTCGCAGGAGGAACAGTCGCCACAGTCCTCATCGGTGGCAGGAGCTGCCGTTGCGGCGCGGCCTGCCAGCTCGGGATCAAGGCTTTCGGCTACTTTGATCATCAGGGCACATTCAATGCGCTTGCGGAACACTTCGCAGCCATATTCATACACACCGTGGATATCGCCGGTGGCGTGCAGGGCGTTGGCGGCGCAGCCGCCCGCGCAGTACAGGCGTGCCCAGCAATCCTTGCAGTCGGGGCGGGCGTACACGTTGCACAGCTTGAATTCATCCCGCAGTTCGGTGTTGGTAACGCCGTTCCAGATATCGCCCAGCTTGTAATCCGGGTCGCCGACAAACTGATGGCAGGGGTACAGGTCGCCCCAGGGGGTAACGGCCATATATTCGGTGCCGGAACCACAGCCGGAAATGCGCTTGTAAATGCAGGGGCCATGGGCCAAGTCGATCATGTAATGGTAGAAGGTGATGGGATGACCGGCTTTTTCACGGCGGAGCATATCCTTGGCCAGCAGCTCATACTGGTCAAACAGGATGGGGAGGTCGGCTTCGGTCAGGGCTTCGGGACTGCCGGCCTTGCTCACGACCGGCTCCATGGAAAGCTCGTCAAAGCCGAGATCATCCGCCATGTGGAACAGGTCGTTGGTGAAATCGGTGTTGTAATGGGTGAAGGTGCCGCGCATGTAGTAGCCCTTACCGCCGCGGGCCTTGACCAGCTGCTGGAACTTGGGCACAATGCGGTCATAGCTGCCGCGGCCTGCAATATCCTTGCGGAAACGGTCGTTGATCTCCTTGCGGCCATCCAGAGAAAGAACCACGTTGTAGCACTCTTTGTTGGCCCACTCAATGACTTCATCGGTGATGCCGATGCCGTTGGTGGTCAGGGTGAAGCGGAAGTTCTTGCCTTTTTCTTTTTCAATGCTGCGAGCATAGGCAACCAGCTGTTTGCAGACCTCAAAGTTCATCAGCGGTTCGCCGCCGAAAAAGTCAACCTCCAGGTTGTGGCGGGTGCCGCTGTGCTCCACCAGGAAATCCAGCGCACGCTTGCCGGTCTCAAAGCTCATCAGGCCGGACTGGCCGTGGAACTTGCCCTGGGCGGCAAAGCAGTATTCGCAGTTCAGATTGCAGGTGTGGGCCACATGCAGGCAGAGTGCCTTGACAACGGTGGAACGATTCTTGAAGTCAAAGGCATGGTCAGCGTAAATATCTTCGGCAAACAGCTTGCCATCGGCCTTCAGTTCTTCGATATCGTCAAAGCAGTCGTTGATGTCCTCGGCGGTCACTTCGGGATGGTCAGCATATTTCTTTGCCAGCAGGTCGGCAGCTTCTGCGCGGGAGTGGCCGGCATCGACCAGAGCGATGGCGGCATACGCCAGTTCGTCTACAGCGTGAACGCTGCCGCTGTAGACATCCAGCACAATGTTGTAGCCATTGAGTTTATATTGATGGATCATACTATTCCTCATATCCGAATCAAAGTGGGGTTACATAAAAAGAACCGGGAGCGCCTTTTTGGTAAAAGGCAGTCCCGGCAGAAAGCCAGTTCAAGTAAAAATTACTTCTTCTCGCAAGGCTGGTTGGCAATGCCGCAGCTGGTCTTGCAGGCGCTCTGGCAGGAAGTCTGGCATTCGCCGCAGCCGCCGTTCTGGAGGCTCTTAGCCATATCGCGGGTGTTCAGAGTCTGAATGTGCTTCATGAAATTTCACCTCTTCTATAAATATAGATTATATTAAATATACACGGAAACCATAGGGTTTGTCAAGCAAAAGCGGGGATTTTTGCGGGGAGGCGGGCAGTTTTTTGCCCACAACAGGAATGGTGCTATGGCAGAACATCCAAAGTGGAGCCACCGCCAAGGCCAGTGTGGTGCAGGTGGGTGCCGCAGGCAGCAAGGGCGGTGCAGGCCGCGATGAATTCCGGAGTGATCACTTCGCCCGGTGCCAGCAGCGGAACGCCCGGCGGATATGCCCAGACATACTCCGCCGAGGTGCGGCCAACGGCATGTTGCAGTGCCAACGCGGTGTGCGGGGCAAAAAGCGCCTGTGCGATGGAACAGGCGGCTGGGCCGGGGGTGGGCAGCACCTGCGCCGAGGCGGGCAGAGGAGCGTTCTGCACCGCCGCAGCATCGATCACCAACAGGGCAGCGGCAAAACGGTCAAGGGCGGTTTCTTCATCGCAGGGGGAGGTCATGGCCAGCACGTTGGCACCACAGGACATCTCGGTTTCAAACTGCCAGTCCCGGCGCAGCAGTTCCGCCAGGGCGGAGCCGGTCAGCCCGGCAGCAGCACCGTTGACGAGGATCTTGCCGGAATCGTGGGCAAAAAAGCCGGAGTGGGCAGAAACATCATCCATCCCATGGCAGAGCACGCGCAGGCGGCGCAGTGGGCGCACAGCGCCGCTGAACCGCTGCAAGCGGGCACGCCAGGCGGCAAACCAGGCATCGCCGTGTTCGGCCAGCAGGCCGGTGCAGCCGTCCAGGCTGGCCATTAACGGATAGGAGGGGGAACTGGTTTCAAACACATCCAGCTGGCGTTCCAGCTCCTGCGGCGGAATGAAAGAACTGTTCCAGTGCAGCAGGGCGGTCTGGGTCAGGCTGGGCAGTGTCTTGTGCGGGCTTTGAATGATGACATCCGCCCCGGCAGCAATGGCACCGCCCTGCCAGCCGTGGGCGGTGGCCAGTGGCAGATAGTGCGCGCCGTGGGCTTCGTCCACGATCAGGGGAACGTTGGCGGCGTGGCACAAAGCGGCAATGGCGGCAAGATCACTCAAAACACCCTCATAGGTGGGGCTGGTAAGGATGACCGCAGCGGCATCCGGGCAGGCGCGCAGGGCATCCGCTACCATGGCGGGGGTGAGGCTGCCGTAAATGCCGAACGCCGGGTCCACGGGGGGCACCAGCCAGTGTGCCGTTAAGCGGTTGAGCTCAATGGCGTGGTAAACGGATTTGTGGCAGTTGCGCGCGCAGATGACGGCGGTGCGGCCGGAACTGACGACAGCGGCCCGGATGGCGGCCAGAATGCCGCAGGTGGAGCCGTTGACCAGATACCAGGTTCGCTTTGCCCCCCACAGGGCGGCGGTGCGGGCCATGGCATCGGCCAAAATGCCGTCTGCATCGTGCAGGTCATCTACGCCGGGAACTTCGGTCATATCCCACCCGGCTGGCAGGCCCGGTGCCGGCACCACCCGCCGCTTGTGCCCCGGCATGTGCAAGGGGTAAAGCCCGGAGGAAGCATAGGATTGGAGTTGAGATTGGAGAAGATGGTTCATAAGTTAGGAGGTAGGAAGTAGGAGTTGAAGGACGGAATTTTTGGAAGCGGCAATAATTAGAAGTGAGGAAACGGAGAGAGTATAAGAGTGTTATGATTTTAATACGCGGCGCAAGCCGCACCATAAACTCCTAACTCCTCCCTCCTAACTTCCAATTAACCAAGTTCTACTTGGGCTTTGCTTCCGCATTTGGTCTTTTGGACCAGGATTTGTTTGTGGATGCGGTCCTGGAGGGTTTCGACGTGGCTGATGATGCCGACCAGCTTATCGGAACCGGCAAGGGCAGTCAGGGTGTCGATGGCTTTTTGCAGGGCATCGGCGTCCAGCGTGCCAAAGCCTTCGTCCACAAACAGGGTATCCACGCTGATGCCGCCGGCACTTTCCTGGATGGTATCGCTGATGCCAAGAGCCAGGCTGAGCGCCGCCAAAAAGCTTTCGCCGCCGGAAAGGGAACCGACCGGGCGGGTCTTACCGGTGTAGGCATCGAACACATCCAGCTCCAGTGCGGTCTTGGCGGCAATATCGGCGCTCTGGCGGCGGCGCAGGGTATACTGGCCGCCCGTCATGCGGGTAAAACGACGGTTTGCGGCGGCGACCACGCCGTCAAAATAAAAGCTCTGCACATACTGTTCAAAGGGCAGCTTTTGCTTTTGGGTCAGATTGCCGTTGATGGTCTTGCTCAGGTTATCCAGCATGGCGGCGTTGGCGCGGGCAGATTCTGCGGCGGTGATGGCTTTTTTTAGGTTGGTCAGGGCATCGCGGTTGGTATCCAGCCGGTGCAGGGCGGCCTGGTTTTGGTCGCGCAGGTTTTTGCGCTCAGCTTGCAGTGCAGTAAGGGCCTGCTGTTGGGCGGCAGGGTTCGGGCGGCTGGCGGTATCCCCGGCCTGTTCAGCCAGGGTTTGGGCGGCGCTTTGGGCCGCAGCAAGTTCTTTGGAAAAAGCATCGCGGCTTTTGGCGGCGGCATCCAGTGCGGCTTGCAGGGTGCGGCACTGTTTTTGGGTCTCGGCGCGGGCGGCGGCCATAGCGGCGGCATCTGGCCAGGGCAGGTTTTTCTGCCCCTCGGCAAGGCGGGTCTGGGCTTCCGCGGCGGCTTTTTCGGCGTTGGCCTGTGCGGTGCGGGCCTGCTCCACAGCGTTTGCCTGGTCGGGGCGCTGGGCTTGCAGCTGGGCTTTTTGGCGGGTCAGCTTTTCCAGATCTTTTTTGCGGGATTCAGCATTTGCCATGCGGTCATGCACTTCGGCAAGGCCGCGGCGCAGGCTGTCATGTTGGGCCTGCAGGGCGGTTTGCAGCTCGTCCGGGGTCAGGGCATCGGCCTGCGGCCCGGTATAATGCTGGCGGCGGCGCGCCAGAAAGGCGGCGGCACGCGTATACAGGTTTTTCTGTTGGGTTTGGGCTGCGGCTTTGGCTTCCCCGGCTGCGGTGGAGGCTTTGGAAGCTTCCGCCGCAGCGCTCGCCGCTGCCTGCGCAGCTTTGTTGCAGGCGGCTTCGGTGACATGGCTGGGGGCGGGGGCTGCCGGTGCTGGGTGGTGCAGAGCACCGCACACCGGGCAGGGGGTGCCATCCACCAGATCTTGCGCCAGAATCCCGGCGCGGGCGGCATTCAGGGCGCGCTGCATCTCGGCGCTGGAATGCTGGGCGGTATCGGCCTGCTGCTGCTTTTGCCGGTATTCATCGGCAGTGCGCTGCCAGTTGGCTTGCGCGATGTGCAGGCGGGGGATATCGTCCAACAGGGCTTGGCAGTCCTGCTGCTGGCTTTGGGCCAGCTCAATGGTTTTGCGGCAGCTTTCCAGCTCGGCGTTCGGTTCGCCGCAGGCCGTGATCTGCGGTTCCAGCTGGGCTAAGGCAGTATCGGTACTGCTTAGAGTTTTCTGGTCTTTTTCCAGCGCCGCGGCGGCCTGCTCGGCCTGGGCGCGGGCGGTTTTGGCGCTGGCTGCGGCGGTGCTCAACTCTTGATAGCGCGGCTCCCACTCCGCAAAGCGCTGCAGCTTGGCATCCAGCTCGGCAAGCTCCGGGCGGCGGGCTTCGGTCTTGTCCCACTCCGCATTCAAAGCGGGGGCCTGGGCAGTCAGCTCGGCGGCTTTGGCCTGGGCTTCATCCAGACTGCTCAGCAGTTTGGCACGGTTTTGGGCGGCTTCCACCGCGGCGGACTGCGCTTCAATGCGGGCATCAAGGGTATCCAGCTGTTGGGATTGCTCCGCCGTCAGGGCGGTGTCCGCTTCGATCATCTCAGCGGCCCAGTCCAGCGCGGCGGGGGCACGGTAGGGGTCACGGCTGTCCTGCGCATCGGCAAGTTCGCCGGTGTGGGGGCTGCCGGGGGCAGGCTGTAAAGTGGCCAGCAGCTGCACAACGGTGTGATTGGCAAGCTCGGCCTGGCGCAGAGCTTCCCCGGCTTTGGTGCGGGCGGCACTGCCAAGGCGCTGGTAGCTGGCGGTATCAAACACGCGGCGCAGAATTTCGGCTCGGTCGGCGCTGGAAGCGTTGAGCAGGCGGGCAAAATCATTCTGCGCGATCATCGAGATTTGGGCAAACTGGCGGGCGTCAATGCCCAGCAGGGCTGTCACCGCTGCAGTCACGGCTTTGGTACCGGTCACGGGAGCGTCCGGCTCCTGCGTTAAGGCGGCAGAGCCGGGAACTGTGGTGACGCCCTCGCCCCGGCGCTTGGCGCGGGTCTGCTCCGGGGTGCGGTTGACGGTATAAGTACGGCCGCGGTGGGTGAACTCTAGCTCCACAAAGGTGGTATCAGTGGGGATGGCATAGTCGCTGCGCAGCATGTCCGGTTCGCGGTAAGCGCCGGTGGTTTCGCCGTACAGGGCAAAGGTGATAGCGTCAAACAGCGCGGTTTTGCCCGCGCCGGTATCGCCGCTGATCAGGAACAGGCCGCTGGAACCAAAGCCGGTCAAATCCAGTGTGCAGGTTCCGGCATAAGGGCCAAAGGCGCAAAGGGTCAGGCGTACAGGTTTCATAGTCCGGCCTCCTGGCGCAGCTGGGCCAGAGCTGCGGTTTCTTCGGGGGTAAGGGTGCGGCCGTGCATCTTTTCAAAAAAGCGGGCGAACAGCTCGTCAAAGCTCATGGTGCGCAGCTGGGCGGCCTGCTGGATGGCATCGCTGCCGGTATCCAGTGCGCCGCCGGGGGCGTAATCCAGCTTCATGGCGTTGGGGTAAGCGGCACGCAGCACGGCCATGGCGTCCGGGCGGGGAACCGGGTCGGTCAGGGTGGCCCAGATGTAATCTTCGGCATCTGTTACGGTATCGGCGGCGGTCAGCTGGTCCAGCGGGCCGGTGAGGTGGCGCATGGCGTGCAGCGGGCGCAGGGGCAAAAGCTCCGGTTCGGCTCCGTTGGCCCCGATATGAACCAGAACGGCGCTTTTCTGCGCGCCGCACTCATCCAGCGAATAGCACAGCGGGCTGCCCGCGTACCGCACAGTGGGGCAGCCGACCTGCTGCGGGCGGTGAATGTGGCCAAGGGCGGTGTACAGGTAGCCGGTAAAGCGGGCGGCATCCACGGCCTGAACCGTGCCGACGTTGACATCGGCGGCAACGCTCTCACTGCCGGAACAGGTGGGCAGACTGCCGCCGCCCAGCACCATCTGGTGGGCGATCAGAACCCGACGCTCCCCGGCGGTGGGCAGCGGGCCCAGCGCGGCGGCGATGGCGGAATCTTCATCCCGGATATCGGCATCCGGCAGGCAGTGGCGCACGGTGGCGGGACGGACAAAGGGCAGGAGGTCAAAGGTGAGCTCGCCGAATTCATCCTGCAAGATGACCCGGCGGGGGGCACTGGTGAACTGCCCGGCCAGATAGACCTGTTGGTTGGAAAGCAGCCCGGCGGCATAATCCAGCCGCTCAGCGCTGTCATGGTTGCCGGCAATGGCCAGTACCGGGATGTTCCGATGAGCAAGCTCGGTCAAAAACCAGTCCAGCAGCAAAACTGCGGCGGCAGGGGGCAGGGCGGTATCGTAAATATCCCCGGCCAGCGCCACCGCCTGCACATTGTGGGCAGTGCACAGGTCAAGGACCTGCTCTAAGATATAGCGCTGGTCCGGCAGCAGGTCAAAGCCATTGACCCGCTTGCCGAGGTGAAGATCGGCGAGGTGGAGAAGATTCAAAGGTGGCACCCCCTTGAAAGTTAGGAGTTATCTCAATTAGGAATTAGGAATGAGAAATTAGGAATTGGAGATGAGGATAAGTTTGAAATTTGGGGTGAATGGTAAATTTGTGGGGTAGGGCGACATAAATTCTGATTATTTTTAGGCCCTGCGTGGGGAGCCACCCCTCAGTCCGCTGTGCGGACAGCTCCCCTCCAGGGGAGCCAAAATATACGGCGGGCTTCTGTATGAATTTGTTGTGGCATCCACCATAAAATCGCGGAACGGTCAAGACCGTTCCCTACAGATTGTTTTATAATGCGCAATCGTCATTTTGTATGCATCCCACCCGTAGGGGCGCACATTGTGCGCCCGTTGCTTTGTGGAGAATAGCGAGGCGGAATATACGGCAAACACTCTATAATTTTTACGTCCGCCAGGATGAACTCCCGCCCTATGCTCGGCCCATGAAAGGTTTTCGCCCAGCCTTTTTTCAAAAAGGCTGGATGGTCAGCGCCAGAGTTTTTCCCAGGTGGTGATATCGAGAGTAACGCCGGGCAGGACTTCCATGGGGACGGTCTCGCTTTTGCGGAAGCGGCACTTTTTGCAGAACCCTTCAGCTTTCAGGTCCTTGGCCCATACCCGCAGATATAGGCGGCTGCGGCCATCGCCTTCGGCCAGTTTTTGGGCATAGGCCACAATGCTGCGGCCAATGCCCTGGCCGCGGGCTTTTTCCAAAAGGAACAGGCGGGACAGGCACATGGCCCCCGTGGGGGTAAGATCCAGCGCAAAATAGCCGACTGGATCGCTGCCCAGATAGATCATGAAATAATTCACAGTTCCGCTGTGGATCTCGTCATCCGTCAGGATATCACTCTGGTACTTTTCCGCCAGGGCGCGGGCTACTTTTGGGGTCAGCTTGGTGTAATGCTGAACAAAAATTTCTTCCGCCAGCTGGCTGATCTGCTCAATATAGCGGGTTTTGGTCACTTGCTTGTAGGTGGGTTTCATGGGGAACCTCCGTAATGTATGGTTATTCAACGGTAACGCTGGCGCGGGCGGGCAGGCAGGCGGCCCAATCGCCCTGTTTGGTCAGTACGCCAAAGGATTCACAGGTGTGGTCCGGGCAGGGGCTTTCCACAAAGCGGATGCCGCCGTTTTCCACAACCAGATGGATGGTGTAATAGCCGGTATCAATATCATAGCGATGGTCGGTGTCCAGCGGGATGCGCAGCTGGGTGCTGTCATCGCCATAGGTCAGCACGGCAACCAGACCGGATCCGGCAGCCGGATGGCCGAAACAGAGCCACAGCACCCCGGCGGCCAGCAGAATGATGATGGCAAACAAAATGTTCAGACGGGTAGATTTTTTCAAGGGGAAAACCTCATTTAATCAGGGTCAAAATTCAAGGTCAGCCGCATGCCGTCAACCCCGGCGGCTGCGGTGGGGAACGCCTGCTGCGCGGCGGCAAGGCCGGGGGCAAGGTCCGTTACGGCGGCGCTGTAATGGGTCAGCCACAGGCGGCACACGTTGGCTTCGGCGGCAAGGACCCCCGTTTCGCGGCAGGTGGAATGGCCGTATAACTTCGCTTTGGGCAGGTCGGCGTCATCGGCATAGGTGGAATCCATCAACAAAAGATCGGCATCCTGTGCAGCGCGGCGCAGCGCAGCGCAGGGGCGGGTGTCGGTCGCATAGACAACTTTCAGCCCGCGGCGCGGCGGGCCGAGAACCTGGGACGGCAGGAAGCCGCCCACCGGCTGGCCGCTTTGCAGGGTGGACCAGTAACGCACGGGGATGCCCGCCGCCTTTGCCCGCTGGGGATCAAACTTGCCCGCCCGCGGCAGGGTGAACGCATATCCGCAACAGGGTACCCGGTGCTTGAGGGGGAACGCCTGCACGCACCCGGCGGGCACTTCAAACTCGCCTTTGCAGTCCGGCAGTTCTTTCAGCCGTAGTTCGAACGGCAGCGGTCCGGCCACGGCGTAAAAGGTGCGCACCACATCCGTCAAGCCCGGCGGCCCAGCCATGACGAGGGGGGCAGTGCGGCCCTGGGCGGCCATCGTCTGCCAGATGCCGGGCAGGCCGAAAATGTGGTCCCCATGGTAATGGGTCAGCAGAATGACGTCCATGCGGAAAATACTGACCCCGGCCCGGCGCGCGGCAGTCTGGGTGCCCTCGCCGCAGTCCAGCAGCAGGTTGGAGCCGCCCACCGTGATGCAGGCAGCCGCCAGGGCGCGCTCCGGCAGGGGCTGTGTGCCGCCGGTGCCAAGCAGAGTGATATCCAGCATGGCAGAACCTCCGATAGACTTAAGGCAGCACCGCACAATTCCCGCCTAGCGGCTGCGGCACGGCATCTGCGTTGCCAAAATGCTCGATAATGTCGGGTTGCGGTACCCGCATCGTGCTTCGGGGGCAAAAGCCCCTCGCACTCTGCGACCGCTGCCCCTGCTTCGGTTCGCTGTTTCCGCCACTGGCGGCGCTCACCTTTGCAGCATCCAGTATTATCTGCGCTTTTGGCTTAGCATCTGCCGTACCTCGCTCGCCGTATCGGCACTTAGAATTATGCGGTATTGCCTTAATACAAAATGTATTTCTTACAAGATTTGATAAACAAATCGTATAACTTGTGGGGCGGTGGCTGTAGAAAGTATACACCCCCAACTTATCATACTGCTAACAGTATACCACAACATGCCAAGCGGGAAAACCGGAAAATTTTAAACGGGGGACAGAACAAAATGTTGAAAATTTCACACCTGCCGCGTATTATGATAAGAATGAAGCGAAAGGGGAAGGCGGCCGTAGGGGGCAGAGTGTACCAGCGGAGTGTTTGCCGGTATCACGAAGCAAGATATCTGACAAGGCCCGACATCCGGGACGATGCAAGCATCGTCCTCTACAGATTGCCTTAGGTTCGTATCGAAAATATATGTCGCTCCGAGAGGGAACACTGTTATCTAAAATTGTACTTCGTGCGATGTTCGTTATTACAGAAAGCTTTTTGGCAGGATAAGGCGCATTTTAAGATGTATGCACCACTGCCGCAGAAAGGAATGGAAACCGGTATGAAAAAGTTCAGGATTTGGATTTTGGCCGCGCTGGCAGCAGCGCTTTGCCTGTTGTGTGGGTGCAGTGCAGAAGATTTTGCCCTGCCGCATGAAGTGCAGCTTGCCGTTGGCCAGCAGTGCGCGCTGGCCGGGGAGCTGCGGTTTACCGGCAGCCTTTCCGATATTACGCCGCAGGACCGGGCAGAGTTTGCCCAAGCTGTGACCGATGCAGTGGTACATATTGCTTCGACTGACCCCAGTGTGGCCGCAGTAGACCAGGACGGCAACGTGACCGCTGTGACCCCCGGCACGGCAACCGTGTTGGTAAGCTGTGTGGACCTGGATTTTTATGCCGAAGTGAACATTAATGTTGTGGAAGCCGCCACGCCGGAAAGCGCAGCCCTCGCGACCCCGGAGACAGCTGCCCAGTCGACCCCGGAAACGGCAACGCCGGAGAGCGCTGCGCCGGCGACCCCGGAAACAGCTGCAACACCCGAAAGCGCGGTTCCTGTCACCCCGGAGACTGCTGCCCAGTCGACCCCGGAAACAGCCACGCCGGAGAGTGCTGAACCCGCAACGCCTGAAACTGCTGCTACTCCAGAGACCGCTACCCCGGAAACGGCTACCCCCGAAAGTGCAGCTCCGGCAACACCGGAAAGCGCCGCCACACCCGAAACAGCAAAAACGGCCACGCCGGAAACTGCGGCCCCGCCCAAAATGCCAAGAGCAACCGAAGCCCCAGCTGCAACCCGGGAAGAAACAACGGCTGCTGACGAAAAAACAAGAGAACCGTTCCGCGAATTTTTGAAGAAAGCAGGCAGCACCGTGGCAAACTTTTTTGGCGGGTTGTTCGATAAGAGCAAGACCACGGGATGATGCCTGACCGTGAGGATCCGCCCAAAAAGCAAAAAAACGGAAAGATAAACAAAAAGTATTACACTTGCCAAAATTGAAAAAATGTGTTAAAATAACACTATAATTTTATAGCAATATGACAGATGGCAAGTCCACAAAGGAGGCAGTGTCGTTGAAAATCTATGAATCCGCAGAGGATTACCTGGAAAAGATCCTGATGCTGACAGAACGCAACGGGGAAGTCCGCTCCATCGACATCGCTACCGAGATGGGCGTTACCAAGCCGAGCGTGAGCATTGCAATGAAAAATCTGCGTCAGGCCGGTTATATTTCGATGGATGGTGCTGGGTATATCACCCTGGAGCCGCCGGGACTGGAAATTGCCACCCGGATTTATGGCCGCCACAAAAAGCTGACCCGCTTTTTTGTTGCACTGGGTGTGGACCCTGTCGTTGCTTCCCACGATGCCTGCAAGATCGAGCATGACCTGAGCGCAGAAACCTTTGAAAAGCTGGTGGCTTTTGCCGAAAGCCAGCATATGCTGAAGGAATCCTGAGTTTTTTATAAGAATCATGATGCCCCGGACGAGAAACGTTTCTCGTCCGGGGCATTTTTGCTGCAGTGCGCGCGCTGTATGTGATATAGAGCCAAATAAAATCCGCCTCGGCAAAAAACTCTGCCGGGGCGGTAATAGAATCATGCGGGATTGCTTCAGCTTTCCGCAACACCAAAGAAGAACTTGTTCAGGCGGTACTTGTTTTCTTCATACAGGCCAATGTGCTTGAACAGATCCTTGTAATAGGTGGTCAGCTCAAACCGAGTGGTCAGCACATCAAAGGGGTTCAGGTGGTGCACGGCGCTGTCTGGGTTTTGCACATAGTTGTAAATGGGGGTGGAAAGCGCATAGAACTGCTGGGCGTAGCGGATAAAGCTTAGATTGAAATACAGGTCCTCGCTGTAGTCCAGTTCCTCATTGCAGCGCACATCGGGGTGCTCACGCACAATGTCGGCGCGGTAGAGCTTGTTCCACATCACGCCGTAATAAAAGCTGGCGGGCTCCTGCATCAGGCCACAGGCAAATGCGTCTTTATTCAGGGGACCTTCCATCAAAAAGCCGAAAGTCTGCACCCGGTGCTGCGGATCCAGGATGGGGTCCAGCACACGCTCCACCACGGTATCCCGCATGGTTTTGGGCAGGCTGACCGGCGGTTCAATGCGGTTGTAGTGGGCAATCACCATATCGGCGTGGCTGGCTTCCGCTTTCTGTACCAGCAGCTCGGTGGCATAGGGCTGGATGAAATCATCCGCATCCACAAACTGAAAGTATTTGCCGTGGGCTTCCTGCATGCCAAGGTTGCGGGTGGCGGAAACTCCGCTGTTGTTTTTGTCGATCACCACAATGCGGTGGTCAATACCGGCATAGCTCTGGCAGACGGCATAGCTGACATCCTTGCTGCCATCGTTGAGCAGAATGATCTCCAAATTCCGGTAGGTCTGGCGGCGGATGCTCTCAATACAGCGGGCAATATGGTCTGCTGCGTTGTAAACAGGAACAATAATGCTGACTAGCGGCTGGCTCTGCGGTTCGGTGGGCATGGCGGGCCTCCTTATATAAAAACGGTTAGGTTGTTGCCTTTACTATAACGCAGAACCCGCAATTTTGCAATAACACAAATACCGCAGGCTGTGCCCCGGAACATTTTGGTGTTGCGGTTCGGCCTGCGGTATGGCTTTGCTGGCTTTATTTGTTCTTTAGGACGTCGATTCCGTCCAGCTCCACAGCGGGCACATAGTAGGCAGAAAAGGTGTGCAGCGTCTGGTCGACATCATCGCCGTCGCCCAGGGCAGCGGGGCCTTCATCAATCGTGTATTCCCACATGGGCAGGTAATAGGCGGCGCTCCCCTGCACATAGGTCAGGCGCAGGTTGGCAAGGTGCTCCGGCTCTGCGGCGGGGTCAACCGCTTCCGCCGTGTAGCTGTCGGTCAAAAACTCTCCGTTGGCCAGCCGCTTGTCAGCCTCGGCGCGGGAAACGCTGGTGTATTCGCCCAAGGGCTCCACGGTGCGGTTCGTTTCATGCAGGCTCAACAGATTGCCGTCGGTATCTACGCTGACCAGCAGGTAATGGAAAGAATCCACCGCGAACTTGACAAAGAGGGAACAGGGCTGGCCGTCGATCGTGCTGTCGCCTCCATCCGTCACATCGGTATATTCACCGCCAAGCAGAGAGGTAAAGAGGGAACCGTATTTCTCTTGCAGGTCGGCGGCAATCACGCGCTCTTCCGCAAGGGTTGCAAAGGTCTTCACCTCGGCAGAGCTGTTGCAGACCACACTGGTGCGCAGGTCGTTGGAGACGGTGATTGTCAGCCCACCGGGCCAGTCGCTTTCGGGGATGTTCAGCTGCAGCTGTGCGGCATCAGAGAGATAATTCAGCACGGAAGAATCTGCATCCCACCCGTTCTGCTCGGCGGATTCCTTTATACCAGATACTGTTTTGGAGATGGTATCGGCGCTGTCCCTGCTGAACGTGGCGGTGTCAGCCAGTGTGGTATCCAGCCCAAGAGCATCCAGCACCGTGCGAAGACGGGCTTTCATGGCATCGGTATTGTCGGCGGCATCCAGCAGGCTGTTGCGGTAGACCGGCAGGCTGGCAGGGAGAACAACATCCGCGGAACTGCCTAAAATTAGACTTTCGCCGAAATACAGCTCATCGGCACTGTGGGCCAGCAGGGAAGAACTGCCGGAAGCGCCGCTGCCAAGCAAAATATCGCTCAGAGCCTGCAAGGGGCTGCTGTCCTGCATCGCGGATTTCAGGGAGGAGGACAACGGGGCATCGGCAACGCTGCCTGCGTCGGCATCTGGTTCATTGCCCTCCATGCTGAATGCGCTGAAGGTTTCGGGACTGTTGGATTCCTCATAGGCGGGGGCGCTTTCGTTCAGATCAGCGGTCTCGGCGGCCTGGCTGACCCCGGCGGAACGGTCCTGACTGACCATCGCCGCCCCTAACAGAACAAGACAAAAACAAGCTGCTGCCGGAACAAAATGCCGGAATTGCAACGGAATGGTGTGCTTTACGAGGGTTTTGTTGGCAGATTCAATCAAATCATCATCAATTTGTCCGATCGCGCGGAATAAATCGCGGGAGCTCACAGGCAGACACCTTCTTTCTCTAAGTAGGCTTTCAGTTTGGTGCGCATCCGGTGCAGGGTAACGCGCACCTTGCTTTCGCCAATACCATAGCGCTTGGCAATGTCGGCGGTGGCATCGCAGTACCAGTACCGCCGAATAAAGATGTTGCGTGCCTGCTCCGGCTGGCTGCGCAGAAACGCGCTGATGGAGCGGGCTGTTTCAGCGCTTTCTACCTCCTGCGCGGTGTGGTCTCTGGCGGGCAGGCAAAATTCCAGCTCTTCCAGCACGGTTTCGGTCTGGCCGCCGCCGCGCTTTTTGGCATTTTGCCGCTCCCGCAGGTCCAGTGCCAGGTTGCGGGTAATGCGCCCCAGGTAGGGTGCAAGCTTGTCCGGCCGGTTTTGCGGCATGCTGTTCCAGGCGGCCATCCAGGTGTCATTTTCGCATTCTTCGGCGTCTTCCTGGCTGCCCAGCAGGTTCATGGCAATCTTACGGCAATAGGCGCCAAACTTTTGTGCGGTCTGTGCAATGGCCTGCTCGTCCCGTGCCCAGTACAGCGTAACAATGTCGGCATCAGTCATTGCGGCACACCTCGCTTTCCTCTTACTATTTATATAATAGGGGAATCACCCCCAAATGTTACAGGCAGAAAAGTAAAAAACGCACCCCGGCGGGCGGGATGCGGCAAACAATACAAATCAGAGCATATGTTTTTTGTGCAGTACCCAGGCAGCGATCCCACAAATAGCAAGCGTAAGCAAGCAGACAATGACAAATCCATAATCAGAACCGGAAAACGGCATGCCGTCAATGTCCACGTTCATGCCATACAAACCGGAAATAACGGTCGGGACAGCCATCAACAGGGTAACGGAAGTCAGGTACTTCATCGCATTGTTCAGGCGGTTATCCAAAATTGAGCTGAACAGCTCGCGGGTGCCCTTGATATCATCGCGGTAGATGCTGGTCATCTCAATGGCCTGCCGAATCTCAACGATTACATCGTCCAGTAGTTCCATGTCATCAGGGTACTGTTCCAGCCGCTTGTAGCGGGTCAACCGGTCCAAAACCGTGCTGTTGGCACGCAGTGAGGTTGCGAAATATACCAGGGTGGATTCCAACCCATGCAGCTCCATCAAGTCACTATCGCGCAGGGTACCGGTCAGGTTTTTCTCAATTTCCTGGCGGCGGCGGTCGATCAGGCGCAGCTCCTGCTGGTACATCGTGGCGGCGCGGTACAGAATCTGGTACACAAAGCGCATCTTCTTTTTAGTAGAAAAGCCGCGCACCCGGCAGGAAGCGAAATCAGACAATACGGGGGTATCTACGGAGCAAACCGTGGTGATGGTGGTCTGGGTCAACAGAATACCAAGGGGAATGGTGGTGTATACGCCCTCGGCGGCGCCGTCTACCTTTAAGGGTATATCCACAATGATGACGGTATAACCATCTTCCAGGCTGATACGCGCGGATTCTTCCGGGTCAAGGGCGGCCTGCACATCAGCGGGCTCAATATCTAAGGTGGCGGCAACCTCGCGGATCTCCTCCTGGCTGGGGGCAGTCAGGCAGATCCATGTGCCTTCCTCAATTTCGTCTGCGCGGGTTAAGCGCCGGTTGACGGTTTCGTATATCGCCAGCATGGAAAGATCACCATCATTTCTTTGTTAAATCACAGATTTTAGTATACTTGCTTTGGACCCAAAGCGCAAGTATGGAAGATAAATGATTTGGGAAAGATGGGGAAGCAGGGGATGGAGAAGGCTATTTGTATTATAGGAAGATGTGGGGGAAAAAGATAAAAAACGGGGACAAAAAGAAAATGAATAGAGAAACCACGTTAAAGCGTTCATATGCACCCTGCCCAAAAATAAAATCAAAAAATTATGAAAAAAATCGAAAGAAGGTGTTGACTTTAGGCGAAAGTGTGGTATTATAAATAAGCTGTCGCGCAAGACAGCAGC